>Ga0182004_10001501_pt1 | contig 17166 bp, 11 predicted proteins | sample Sormic07211540_1_FD_120479 | JGI IMG/M metagenome (GOLD analysis project Ga0182004, IMG submission 120479) | Endophyte microbial communities from Sorghum bicolor roots, Mead, Nebraska, USA - 072115-40_1 MetaG | ecosystem: Host-associated > Plants > Roots > Unclassified | place: USA: Nebraska...
AATGAGAGTGCGGCGCTGCCGCCGCGTGTGTTTGGCAGTGCGGGCGACGGCTCCCATGAGCTCATCATCTGCTTGCAGCGTTGTCACTGCAGCTCTCCGACTCCACTCTGATAAACAACTTAGACGAGGCAGATTGTACCAATCAAATTAAATTAAGTCTACTGAGACTATGGTGTCTTATAAGTTATACTTTTTTTAACAGCTAACCGTGTTTTTTTCTAATAATAAATCAGCGAATATAGCTTTTCAGATTGGCAAACAGGGATATAAATGGTTCGTATTTCTTGATTAGATGAGGACTAATATGTATTTATTTGGAAATATAAAGAGATAGAACGGACTCATTTTACTTTTTAGGGATGTAAACGGTTTGTGTTTCTTGATTAGTTGAGGACGGACTCATTTTACTTTTTAGGGATGCAAATGGTTCCTGATTCTTGTTTAGTTGAGAGAAGTGGAATGGTTCCTATTTTTTATTTGGTTTAGTATTGTCGACTGTAGCTTTGCAACCGAAAAATAACTTCATTCTAATAAACAGCTTACACGAAGTAAATTGTACCAATAAAATCAAATGAAAACTTGAGTCTACAAAGACCAGTCCAAGCACACTAACATGTGTTTGTTCAAGAACACAGAGGGTTGGAACATATCCATTGTGCTTTTTAGGGATGAAGGGTTCACGTCCTTGTTTATAGGGAGGTGGTATGGTGTCTATTTATTTTTTGGTTTAGCGTTGTCAACTGTAGCTTTACGGTTAGAAAAGAACTCCGCTCTAATAAACAACTTACACGAGGCAGATTGTACCAGTGAAATCAGATGAAAACTTGAGTATACCAAAACTAGAGGTTATGGTCCAAGGATACCAACGTGTGTTTGTTTGGGAACATAGAGAGATGAAACAGAACGTTTCACTTTTCTTGTTAGTTGAGGAGGTGGAATGGTTACACCTGCCTGTGGGACATATGTGTCATTTTCTTTTTTTTTTCCTTTTCCGTCTTATCCATTTAGCACCCATGTCTTATGTCGTTACAGCAGAAATCACTTTTAATTTATAGGGCGCAACTCTCACCGCCACCAAAGCTCCATACTCGCCGGCCTTATGGCTAAAGACTCGCTTTGTGGACAGCTCCTTTCCCTCCGCGAACGATTCACCGTGCAGCTAGCACCCTCGCCTTTGTGCCTGCAGTTAAGTCCTTTCATTGCCTTTCGTCTCCACATGCTGCCACTAGCTTCATGTGGACTCGTCAACCTTTTTATAGCCAATTTGAGGGAGCAAGATGGAGATGGGGGGGGGCTTTTTTCATCAGGTGGACAATGCCTTGGATGGACACAGACAATTGGGAGACAGGGGACTCCTACCTAGGTACAAGGCGGCTAAACATCTTGTGGCTGATTGCCCCAACAAGGAAAAGAGCTCCAAGGATGAGAACATCAAGTCCATGAAGGACAATGAAGGCAAAAAAATAACTTTCAAGAAGAAGAAGAAGGGTCATGTTTTATTGTGTTGAGTTGGACACCGATGCGTCGAGTGATAGGGAATACTAAAAGCAATCTAAGTTACTCGTCAATATTATCATCAGTAGGATTCCTTGTATCATCGACACTCGCCTTATATCATCGACACTCCCTCATAATGCTTCAGGGATAAGGGCCCAAAGGTATAGGAGCCTTCTAAGGAGGAATATATTGAGCTATTGCAAGAGGCTCATTATCTCATGAATAAGAAAAAAAAAGGAAAAAACAATGAGTTGTGCAAGAGCCAAGAGACACAAGATGTCTAATTGGAGGAAAAATAGAAAAATATACATTTCAAACCTTGCGGTGAAATGTGACACCCGCACTCGACATGACGTCATCACAGACCTAGACCCGAAGACACACACGGATCCGATGTACGTTGCACCTGTACATGCAACCTATAGGGGGGGCGTCCGTGGGCACCCGCACTTTGTGGGTGCGATTGCCATCACTAAATGGGGGTGGGGTTCACAGTGCAACTACACTACTAAGCCTTTTAATCTACTCTAGTAAGGGTGCAATAATCACAACTAAGGTGAAATTAATTAAAGTAGTATACTACTAAGAAATGACATATTTTGACGGTATACAAATCTTAATTTTGTCTTTTTGGTGGTATATATCTAACAACTAATTCTTTTGATTGTATGGATATTTTCTCTTTAGAGCATGTTTGGATTGGAGAATTTTTTTATGAATTTCAAAAGAATTCAATTTCTAAGTTTTGCTTACGTCACATTGTTTTCTTTTTTAGAAAATATGTCCTCTTTTCTTTGTGAAAGGGAGGAAATAAAACATCCGCTCCAAGCTCGTATTTTTGGTACATGTGAATGGAGGAATGAGCAAGTACTTATTCACTATAATAGAGGAATAAGCATGTTCTTGTATTCCTCTTTTTCAAACAGTTGTTGCTATAGAAAATCCTATTCCTATGTTTTCAATCCTCTATTTTATACTTACATTCTTGTATTTTTCCCCTCTACTTTACATTCCTCTATACCGACCTTAGAGCATCTTTAAGAGACTTTCTATATTCTTCCTAAATACTAGGAATAAAGATTTTGGTGAAAAATTATCCTCCAACAATTTATCTAAATGGTTATCCAAATATATGCATCTTCTATTTTAGATTTGTCGCTGGCCAAATATAGAAGACGAGAATGGTTCTCTAGAGTACGTATGAGATATAGAAAAACTGTTAGAGAATGAAAAGATATAGAAAAACTATTTTTATACAAATAATTTTTTAAATGATGATTTAGTTAGAGAGAGAAATTTAGAAAGAATATTGAAGATGCTCTTAGGCTTTAACGATTTATCTAAATGGTTATCCAAATATATGTATCTTCTATCTTGGATTTTTCGCTGGCTAAATATAAAAGATGAGAATGGTTCTCTAAAGTACGTATGAGATATAGAAAAACTGTTAGAGAATGAAAAGATATAGAAAAACTATTTTTATACAAATAACTTTTTAAATGATGATTTAGTCAGAGAGTGAAATTTAGAAAGAATATTGAAGATGCTCTTAGGCTTTATAATAACACCAAAAATAAAAGCAACAAATATCAAATGCCATAGCAGCATGGCTGGTGTTTCTCTTGGATCCAAAGCTGACCGATACAGTGCCCGTCGATCTTGGTGAACCCTATTCGAGGGTTTCTTTCGTTCCCTGTCGTGTTGGATCCCACCACAACCCTTCTTCTCCGTTCCGGTTCCCGACCAGGCCTCGAAAGGAAAAGGCTCTTCCCGGCCTCGCCGGCTCACCGCCCCCGCCGCGCACGCCATGGACTTCTCGGAACAGGACGTCGACGTCTTCGGCGAGGACTACGACGTCCACGACGGCGGCGCCGAGGCCGAGGCCGACGGCGGCGGGGACTCGTCGGGCTCCTCCTCCCCGTCCTCGTCCTCGTCGTCCTCTGCCGCCGCGTCCTCCTCATCCTCAAGTGGCGGCTCAAGCCGTAGCAGCAGCGGCGGCGCTGCCGGTGAGGGCGAGGATGGCGCCGACGAGGGGGACGGTGAGGAATACGATTCGTCCAACCTCACAGCCGCGAGGGGCGCTGGCGCCGCCGGCTACCGGGACGATGAGAAGGGGGATTATGAGGACGAGGAGGTAGAGGAGAGAGATTTGTTCGGCTCAGACAACGAAGAGTACGTCAGAACCCCGGCGCGCAGCAACTACCTAGTCCCAGGTCCGCCTCTCGTCAATACTAAAGTTGGGTACCAATGCCCTAGAGTCAGTTTCTAGATTGAATAGTAGTTGCTTCTGTGTTGCTATTGAATTAGCTAGGAGGCCGATACTGAATCCTGCCAAGTTTATCGAATGGTTTTGTTGTGAGTAGGTTGTTCGTATTGTTTTGTAAGATGGGGTGCACTTTGGCATTGTACATTTTTCCACTTAAAGATGTGTAAATGGTGAATCCTTCAGTCTCCGTGATTCTTTGCTTGTTTCTTTCTCATCAACTTTCCTCAGGTGTAATGTGCGAGGTTTATTGTAGGTTATGGACCTTTGCCTTCTGACCTTTTGTTATTATTAGGTTTTTTTCTTTTGTTCAACATAGTATTTTAACATATCAGTAGGCATAGTTTTAGTTCAAACCATTTAATGCAAAAAGTATCTGCCACAAAGTTGGATAGAAGTTTGTTGGGAAGCATACGTCTAGTCATTTTCATTTCCAACTTTCATACAACTGTAAACTCTGAAGAATACTGCCTTTGCGAAATGAATTCTCAAAGCCTTTTCTAGGTGAATAATACCAGCTCACGAAAGACATGAACTCTGAAGTTTTTACTCAAGGATCACAACTGGAGTGAAATCACAATTATAATGTAGTGAATAGTTACAGCTTTGAGCATATGGTATACATCTTCTCATCAAGAACCTCCCTGAAAGTTACTACACGTTTCTTTTGTGGGGTTATGCTGACAGAGGTATAGCAGTGGACACCAAAAGCTTTGTATGTGACAACTCAAATTCTGCTGTTTAAATGCCCATTCAACCTATCAATACTCTGTTATAGGACCCTTGCTTTATGAGAAAGAATGTGATGAATGAACTGATTTTTTTTCCATGGGCAAGATACTTTATATTTTGGGGGCATAATGCAACTAATGCTTTTAAAAGCTTGAGTGGATTTGGATTGAAAGGTGGAAGTATTAATACTTCAGTTAATCATGGGTAATTTCTTGCAGTGCTTCCTGCGATACGGAACACTAATAATCATTCCCGAGGAGGCTTCGGAGGACGAGGTGGTAGAGGCCCACCACTTCTTCCAAGGCCAGGAGGCCATCCAGGGCGACATAACTTTGGTTATGGGAGATTTGGGAATGGGCGTCATGTTGAAGGTTTAGTTTCAGACATGAAGCTTAATAAGAGCGAAGAAACATTGTCTAGAAAAGCTGTTACTTTTCAAGAGGTATGTAGTGTTATCATGTTCATTTCATCTTCTGATTGTTACTCTTCTGTGTGGAATCATGTTCTTTGTCTCTCATGCAGCCTTGTGAGATTGCATGCTTAAGTCGTGTTGATGGTGGAGAGGTGTATTTTGATGATCGCAGCTTGGTAAGACCTTGGAGTTGCTAACTGGCATTGTTTTCTCTTCCTGCACAGTAAATAGCTGCTAAAAATGTCTACGTTATTAGCTTTTCTTGTCATGTTAGATGTTGTTCTAACGTCCTTTATGTTTTCTAGAGGCTCTTCAAACGTGAAATCTGTGATTACGTTGGTGCAGATCTCAATAAAGGATTCGAGACATTTATAGAGAAGAGAGGTACATTCTTTTTGTAACTCATGTTCTTCTTCTCTGCATCATTGATATTTACTACTATTATTGTATTAGTGTATGAATCTGTTGCTGTCTGCACCTTGCATATTTTTTCAATTAATTAATATGATATATTGCTTAAATTGGATGGACTACTTCTTAGGCCATATGCATAGTAGTAACATAGAGAATACAAGTAGAAGTTGTTTCAAATAGTAGAGAAAAGGGAGGGGAAAACTCAATTCAGTTTTCTCCTTTTGCATTCTACATATGGATCCTGAAAAAGCAGTAATTCTGCTATTGGAAGTTAGTCTTTTCTTTTTAAAATTGTCGCATCTGAGGGTTTTGCTTCATGATGAATGTGGTTCAATACTTCAATGTCAGATTTGGGTTCTGAAGGATTTGGCGATCTACTCGCATGCATACGAAATTCCAACATACTTCTTCAGCATACTATACATTTTGTGGTAACATTACATTGGTGCCAATCTTGTATTTGTTACCTTACTAAAATTTCTTAGACATGGTGATAATATATGCTCTTCTTGCAGACATACCGCAACAATCTTAACAAGGTATCATTCACCTACTGTAAACTGTCTAAAACTTCTTTTCCCCTTCCTGTTATTTACATTTTTAGTGAATTTTCAATAAAGCATTGATGTATGGTGCTTCCAGTGCAAATTGTCTGAAGGACCACATGTTTTTTGTAGCCTACCTTTTTTAACTTGCATTTCTAATCACTCACTCACATAATATTTTTTTAATTTTTTATACGCTTCTATTCTGTAAGACCAATATAACAACTTATATTTTATCATCAGATATTGGCCACTGCTTACCTAAGAGAACCATGGAAGATGGGCGTTCATAAAAGAAAGGGTGTTGTATACCTTGATGTTCATAAGCTCCCTGAAAGACCAAAAAGTGAAGTGGAGCGTAGGAGGTGATTCTCTGCCCTCCGCATTATATTTTGTCCCCCTGCATGTACAGAGTAGATGATGATGGTATGGCATATAGTGTGCTTGCTGAAAATAGAAGGTTCTGTAACAAAGAAATTTGTCAAAAGTTAGGGTGCATTTGATAGGGATTCTCCAAACTGATTCTCTCCAAACACAGGAGAATCCCTACCAAACAAAAACTTGTTTTCTGAAGAGAAACAAGAAAATTCTTACAAAATGGTTCACGAATTTAGAGACAATTAGAAGTGTTTCTTGGTACAAAAGTCAGGAACCAGAAAAACCTGTTTCTCAGGAAACAGAATCAGTTTCTCAGGAGTCTCCCTGAGAAACCGAATCCTTGCCTATTATAGCTTTAGTGTATATAAATATGTTGATTGAGTTTGTGCAGGTGTCATGTGGTGATTCAGCACATGAGTAACTATGTTGACATTCATGAAACCAGAAACCAGAAAAACTTTGTAAATGCAAAACTATTGCCCTGTTTCGTCATAATTTCATGACCCTGATTTGGTTTGTTGCCATATTTGCCATGTGACCAAGGTTCCAAAAGGCGCTAGGCAGGTGCCAGGCCACTGATTAGCGCCTAGGACGCTTGGCAGGTGCCAGGCCACTGATTAGCACCTAGGACGCTTAAGCGGAGATTAGACGCGATTAAACGTTTGTTCTTTTTTTTTGTTGCCGGGGTGTGCTTAAATGCATCACAGATTCAGACTAGCCTTATTACAACAGGCCAATCAAGCCAGCAGTGGTATTTCCCTTGGCCCAGAAGATATTAAGAGGCTCAGGCCCATTAAAAACCCTACACCCTAGCCTTGTCCACTCCCATTCTATTCCCTTCCTGTCTCCCTCCCAGGAGCAGCTAGCCGCATGCCCGCACAGGTCTCCGCCTGCAAAGCCTCAAGGTCTAGGGCACTAGGGAGGTGCGCCTGGGGTGGCAGGGCCACGCTACACTAGTGGCTACTTGAGGAGGAGTTGGTGCTCGAGATTCTCCTTGCTGCTGGCACAAACGCAAGATGTGACGGCTGCAGCCACAGCGCAAGAAGATCTCTGTTTCTTTGCACGCCGCTGCCCAATGTGCTCGCGCATGCTCCTGTTGCTCGCCTCTGCATGAGCTAGCTTTCTTTCCTCCTGATTCCACGCCACTTACCCGTTTGCTGGCATTTCATTTGACGCCTATGGCCTAGGCGAGGGGCCAGGGCTCTGTTTAGCACCTAACTGCGCCTAGCTATGCATTTAATTGTGTTTTTTTGAACGCTGCTTGTGACACAATAACATATAGTTATTTGAAATTTTAATACTTAGCGCGAAGTTTGGAAATTTGGGGAAGATGTAAATTCGAATCTCAAATCATTCTTAATACTAAATGTGTTGAATACTAGTACAATAAATGTTTCATGAAAACTTTAGTTATATATCTAATAATATAGTTTTCATATGGCCAAGTAGATAGTTTTCGCCTTGTTCAGATTTTTGTGGACCATTTAAAAAGGATGGAGTGATTTTGATAATCTGAGCATTGGAGATTGGACAAGGTGGGAAATATAAAAAGATAAGCGGCTCATTTGCATTCTAGTTTGATAGGCCAGCCGTGTTCAAGGAACCAAGTACATACCCTATTTATGATGTACACACACACATTGATTCCTGGTTATTTTGTCTGTTGATGTTCTGCCAAATTAGCTTATTAGCAGTGGCTTAATGATAATCCAAACCACAATAATACTGATGAACCTGTATTTTCTCCCCTCTACATTTGATTCCCAGATGTTATTGGGGCTATTCTTTTGAAAATCTTGCCACTGAGAACTCATTCAGCGACGATGGAAGAGGTATTGATGCAAATGTAGAGTTTTGTTCTGTAATAAAGACAAAATTGGGTGCCCATCGCATTGTCATGGGTGCTGAGATGGACTGCTGTGATGCAACTGATGATGGCAGGCGGTTCTATGTGGAGTTGAAAACAAGCAGAGAGGTTTTTTTTGCATGAATTTTTAAGCTCTGCTCTCACTTTTTTAAAAAAAGGAAAGAATAATAAGATTATGTCCTTGAACTTGATGTTTAACAGCTGGAGTACCATACAGTGGAAGCATATGAGAAAGAAAAGCTACTTAGATTTTGGGTAATTCATCCTCTCTTTCGCAGTGTGAAATTTTATTTTGGATAGTAGTGAGTGATAACTTAGCAATTTTGTTACAAGTTTGTCCACTATGTCGTTTCAGCAACTTAGGGTTTTGTTAGATTTCAGAAGGTATAACTTATTATTATCCTCAAAATATTGACTTTCTTTACTTATTTTAATGTTGTAGATTCAATCGTTCCTTGCTGGTGTTCCTTATGTTGTTGTGGGATTCAGGTATTATTCACCTTTTATCATGTTCTCTACATTATGATGGGTACTAAACTTTGTTACTTGCTCTTTTGCAAACTCATCTGACTGCTGAAGTTAAATCTTGTTGATATGATTATATATGCAAAATCTTTTGCCAATTGTAGCATTGAGTGTTGATACCTCTCCGTTTATGTTATAGATACATTATTAATTAATGCGACATTTCATACTGATCTGTGTGGTTGGTCTTATACAGTAATTGCTATGGAGTACTATCATTTTTTATTGCTGTTGCTATCGATTATACCTTTTTTGTTGTATATGTAACACATTGTTTGCTATAAGACGGTAAGACTGAATTCCTTGCCTACCATGAGTTTTCAATCACCTGAGTTCTAATGCTACCACATGTATCTAATGCTTCCAATGAAATATGTACATGTGGTGTTCCATACCAGTTTAAACTATTCCAAATTTTGCTCTGCGCTTCTTTTGTCCTGTAGGAATGATGCTGGCATACTTGTACGAACGGAAAGACTAAGAACCAAAGATATTACACAAAAGGTGAAGGCAAAGAACTACTGGCAGGTACTTCAAACAATTTTCCACTATGTATCAGCAGTGCAAGAATCTAGCAACGCTGAGCTAATTTGTGAAGCATAAATGTGAAAGTTATGTACACATTTTTCTGGTACACTACCTATTTTAAACACTTTAAGATGAGGTGTCATTTTTTTTGTGGAAAGTTGAGATACCAAAGGATTTCCTCCAAATTAGATTTGTTTAATTAAATAAATAGAAATTTGCAGTTACTTTCATGCATCCAAATTGTAATATGGCTTTGAATACCTGTAACGATTTCTCTGTACTTTAGGGTGGCGTTTGCCTGGCCTTTGCCGATGAGGTCTTATGCTGGTTATATGGGACTGTCAGAGAGAGTAAGAATTTATTCACCTCCAAGTAGTTGCATTTTAACTTGGCAACTTTTGGATTTTTGTTCCTGTGTTCATAATGTTGACCTCTCATTCATGAGCATTTTCACTCATGTTATTGTTTATCCCTTGTATTACAGATGAAGACTATGTTCTTCAATTTGTACATCCATTTAACCGCCTGGAACTTATACGAGCCCAGTCCCCCTGTCCAGAAGCCATAACGTTGCATGTGCAGCAGCTCTCAGTCTCAGGTGCAGCAGACTAGATTCTAGTAGTGACCTGGGCGGGGACTACTTGCCTTGGAGAAAGATCCACAGGCTCCAATTCTAGCAGCAGCACTGAAAAATGGTTTGGTTGATCTGACAACTTACTCAACCCCAATTACCAGGCGGATGTGCTGATGCATCGAGAACTAATGAGATCGATCACTGGTTTAGCCACATCCATGGTTTACTCTGTTGAGTGACCAAAGAGATTTTGAATCCATCAAACATGTATTTCGATTGTAACATTATTACATCATAAACCATACGGATAGCTAATAGTGCTGTGCTACTAGTTTGTGCCACAAATCCTGTAAACTTCAACAAGGGATGAATTTTATTAAACATCCATAGTCTTTGTAAGTCAACATATAAACAGAACTTTTCGTACGCTAGAGTTTTGAAATAACAAATTACATTAGTGACGATTGGAATGGTGAATGCTCGCAAGCCATTGTGGGTTGCAATGTGAACCTGCTGTAATACGAGCTTTAAAGGTCAAGTTTCTGTATTGTTTCTTCACCCACTCCGTTACCCATGCCTTAGCCACCCACGCCCGTCGGTGGTCGCTAGCGCGAGACGTCAGAGTAAGCTGGAGTCTGGAGCCCATGCTATTGCTTAGCAGCACCGGGGAACGGGAACATGGCTGCTAAATCCATGACCCTGTGCGCAGCTTGGCATCCTACCGTGTGCCTGCAGTCTCTTCTTCAATAGCCGATCCTTTCTATTAGGGCAGCCACAACCCGCAACAAGTTGATATGCGCTGTCTTAGCAAAACCATGTAAGCGAGTAAACTGTCGTTGTGCGAGCGTTGTTACAGACCTTTTCATGATGCGTGAGGCCTATCTATATGCATTTGTCTTCTTCCCACGCTTTCTAGCTTGGAGACGAAGGGGAGAAATTGATTAAAAAACTAACAGTTGGGTCCCATGAAGTTTTAGGCAGTTTACAAGCGTGAGTTTGTTGCATGGCTTAGAGCAAGTACAATAACCAGTCATTTCATAAGGAGGAGATGGAACCCCCAAGTGGTTTGCTGAAGGTAAATGTTGATGGTGTATTCAGGGAATCAGATAAAAATGGAGGTTGGGGTTATGTTGTCCACGACGAATGGGGCGAAGTGATTCAATCAAAAGTGTGTCGTATGCTATCAATTCGTTGCATATAGAGCTCACGACGTGCCTAGAAGGAGTGAAGGTAGCTTTGTCCATTGGTGCAAATAATTTCATATTAGAAACTGACGCTCAACAGGCGGTTTGGGCACTACGGGGCGATGATTTTAGACTAGCTGTGGTGGGTGGTATAGTCCATGAGCTAAAAGATCTGGTGGCGGAAAGTTCTGGTTCCATTGCAACTAAATATGCTCCACGTGATTGTAACAGGGTGATAGGCAGCAAAAGTAATGACTTGGCACCAATGGTGTTTGCCAGAGTGTCAAGTTGTATATGTTTTTGGTGTCGGACGATTTAGCCAACTTGGTTGGGTAATAGAATGCGAATTCCTATATAAAAAAACCCAACGTAATGCCCAATAGCTCAGCACTCTCGATCACATGGAAGAGAGAGAGGGAAGAATAAACAAGCTAGCTTGGTGCTGCATGAGTCGATCGACATATCATAAATGCCAATGCAACTCAACAACTTTTGCATGTGATGGTCCTAATATACAACGAAGTGGCACAAGGTGATAGGAGGAGATAAAATTACACAAAAGAAAGTGGAGACCATGAGAAAAAAAACATATAGAAGGGATGAGCCAAGTTAAAGTCTGTTATTATACAACAGCTACACATTCCTTACATGTCTTATCTAATAGCCAAGACCTTGGCTCAACTATTAACCTTGCTCTTATCTTTTGGGCCACTTTTCGGTTGATGAAGCTACCACGCAGGCTATATAACATTATATTGTCTATTACGGTTGCGGATGCCCTTAGAACTAAGAGTTGACTATACTTTACTTGTGAAACTAAGCAAATATCATTTTATTTAGTTAGGTACTTTAATTTAGACTATTAATAAGATTTATTGATTCGAGGGATTTGGATGGATTGACTCTAATTTTAGCCTCTAGCCAATTACATTTAGAAGCAGACCTAAATTTGCAAAAAATACAAGATGGTTGACCAAAGAAAGGTGTATAGGAATGTAACGTTGAAGAAATTGTGCACCAAATACCTTGCTATGAGGCACCTTGGATTCAGTTCAATTATTATGGTTCTGTGTTTAGTTTGTAATCATCGTTACTCACTATAGTTTGCTGCCCAAAATGATATAATTTGTTTGAATTCTGACTTGGCAACATTCACATCAACCAAAAGGCGTACTGTAGCCTATAGGAATAGGACTGCGATGGTCAATGGTCATACGAGCGTGGTGAACAGACCGAGATCATACGAGCAGCCAATCACGCTGTTCAGAAAAAAAACTAGTACACGCCTCCCGCAGTCCCGCTGCCTGTCCGAAGAACATCTCGCTTCGAGGCTGCTGCAGCCCAAGCCGCCTCAAAGCGCGCAGATCAGAATCCTCCCCCTTCTCTTCGTGAGCCAGCAGGGAAGGAAGGAAGGAAGGAAGGAAGGGGAGCTAGCAGCACCGCGGGTAGGATGGGGGTAGGCGAGTGCAAGAGCAACGACTACGGCGCCGCCGCATACTGGGACGCCCGTTACTCCTCCGGCTCCCCAGCTTCCGCCGCCGCCGCCGCCGGCTGTGGGTTCTTCGACTGGTACCAGACGTACCCGGCGCTGCGGTCGCTCCTCCGCGCCCGCGTGCCGACCTCCTCCCGCGTCCTCATGCTCGGCTGCGGCAACTCCCGTACGTCTCCCTTCAGTCACACTACTTACAAGCTGCTGTTATTTGCATACTGTAGCTACTACGTTTCCCGTGCTTCACGGCTTTGCTATGCTAGCTAGAGCATGCAGCTTGGTGTTGCAGATTTGCAGTTCCCCACACGGGGCCCGAAATATCCAGCTGCTCTGAGATCGAACTAATTTGAGTTGCGTTTCAAATTGACAGCCATAGACATTTTAGATTCACCAGTTAATTTAAATGCTTATTTGTAGTCAGCTCAGAGCGTATGTTAGCATCCGTTGTGGTATTCCAATTGTGTATGCCTATGCTCAGTGCTCCCTTGACACCTCTTCTTCCATAAATTTTATTTATTAATTCATGTTGGCTGGCTCTGTCCTGCATTCCTGTGAGCTAGCTATGGTAAGCAATGTGGGCATAAAATCTCGAGGACACTGAAGTTATCTTGTAATTTGGCTGCCGAAGATTATTATTTTGGTACGTGCACTGACAATCAACTTCGTGATGCTACCTGATATTGTTCTTATGTTGATTTTGTCAGTTTTGTCAGAGGATATGGCGAAGGATGGTTATGAGGACATTGTAAACATAGACATTTCATCTGTGGTCATCGAGCAGATGAGAGAGAAACACAAGGAGATCACACAGCTAACATGTAGTGTTTGCTGATAGTTTCATCTACATAACTTGAGGCCTCTATGTTAGTCTATTGACTTGGTTTTCTTATGCTTTAAGATATGCAGATGGATATTAGGGACATGGGTTTCTTTGGTGATGAATCATTTGATTGTGTCCTTGATAAAGGTAAATTATTGGCATCACGTTTACTCTAAAGCCATTAAACTGAAATTGTTTCATTACTCTTTTTTTACGAATATCATACAAATCGATCCATTTTGTGCTACTTCATTTATGGGTTAGTTTGTTCAACCTTTCTCTTTAGGAACCATGGATGCTATGATGGTAAGCACTATCTACCAAGTGAACTACATATCAGCTTTCTGGTTAGGCATGTGTTGAGATCGGTATTGCTATAATTTTCCAGTGTGCTGATGATGCTCCTCATGGTGCTTCCAAAATGCTAGCAGAAGTGGCAAGGTTTAAGACATAAAAGTTTTCTTCACTCTTTGCTTATCAAATAATCTAGACTAGCTGATGCATCAGTTTTCCTGAACTTATGTATACTGTATATATTTGTGCAGGCTTCTGATGCCTCATGGGGTCTACCTGTTGGTACATCATCTGAGTTCAAAAGCCACTCTATTCCTGAATCCTAATGCGATTATTATATGAAGAGAGATTGTCTTTGGCAGATAACATATGGTGCTCCTAAGGAACGAGTCCCACTTTTGAACCAGTCCGGATGCAGCTGGAGTATTGCACTCTACATCATGCGTAAGTTTGAAACACTCTCCCTTCTGCCAGAGCACTCTGAACCTAGTCTGTTGTTTCTTATTACCTGCCCTCTGTTATGACTAGTAGCATGGGATCCTTATTTTTTAGGACACTAAATGATAAAAGTGAATATTCTTTTCATTCGCTTCTATTCATATCCGTAAAACTCAAAGGGTCTGATTGACTCCACGTATTATTAATGCACTGTATTAGTTATGCAACTTATCTGCATAAGGATACACAATTAGCTGTTGTTTGGTTCGTCTGAAAAGGAGGATGTAAAGTGTTATATGTGTTAGGTTCCATGCACGCCTTTGGCGTCTAGGGGTCATGGACTGACTATAGATCCTGTTCAATAAGTGGAACACATTAGCTGTCCGCTCTCCGGTTGGGCAGTAAGGGTTGGAGAAGGGCAATCACTCGTTCTTAAAACCAACATTCTTAAGTTAAGATCAAAAAGTCATGCGTAAAAGGGGGAGAGCTCTCCGTTCCTGGTTCTCCTATAACTGAATTCCCCGAAACCACAAGAATCCTTAGAATGGGATTCCAACTTAGCACCTTTTGTTTGGGATTTTGAGAAGAGAGAGCGGCGCGGGAAGGAGGGTGCATAGATAGATACGTAGGATTTGGCCAAATTGTGGGATGCAAGTTGGGTTTGGTTTGAGAACATGATAGCTTGCATATGGATTTGTGCATGTAAGAGCAATTCTAGTAGGAGCCCTCAAATTAGGGCCTCTACTTTTGATTTGAGCCACTTCCTATTTTTGAAGGCCTATTTTTTTACATCTACTCCAACAACACCCCTTGAATCCAAGCCCTCAAATCTATTCCACTAGACCCACTTCTCATTTTGTCCCATATCCAGCGTCATCCACTCCTCATTCTCTATGGGCAACACAGAGAGATTATGCCAGTGGAAGAGTCATTGCAAAGGGAACCGGGCACCCGTGCCCATTGTTCACCTAAACGACCGTTTAGACTATTTAAAAACGCCGTGTAAACGTTACACAGTGGTAAGCCGTTTCGTTTAATCATCTATTTAGCCCGTTTAATTGGTCGTTTAGCCCGTTTAATGGACTGTTTAGCCTGAATAATGGCTAAACTGAAGGTGACCGACTGTTTAGTGTTTAGCGTTTAGGAAAACAGCCCGTGCCAGGCCGACGAGGGTGGAGGTTCCTTGTGGAGGTGTGTCGAGCGTCGAGGTCCCTTGCTGTCAAGGGCGTTGAACCCTACGGTAGCTAGACCTCGGCTACGTAATTCGTAGCCGCGATCCGTCTTCTCCGGCGAGGTTTTGCCCCTCAGCCACAGGCTTAGGTTTTAGGAAGAGAGGAGGTTGGAGAATAACAATTCTTGCTTAATCTCAATGTCTCACGGGATACAGAATAAATAGGCCATTGGCCTAACAAACTAGGAAACTAATAATTTGGAAATAACTAATTGGAAATAACTCTCCTAAAATTAGGGGCTATCAATCTAGCCCCTATCCTCGGCCGGTTCCCCCTCGCGTGGGATGGATGCGCCCGCGTCTGCCGCTGCAGGCTGTGCCGAGGCCCTCATGAGGTCACGGGCCTGTCACTGACGTGTATACGTGTGGCTCCACATGACACTTGCCGAGAACCGCGGAGGTCCCTCACTGGGGAGCTACGTCGGGCAAGGACGAGAAAAGGGAGGAGCCACATTGAGGCGTATCCCCCGCCGGGGAAGGGACACTGGGCCAAGTTCTCTTGGCAGGGGAGCTACGTCAGGCCGACATGTGTCGGACAAGATCCCTCGCCAAAGAGCCGTGCTGGAGGTCGCCGCTAGGAGAGAGTTTGCCAGTGTAGAAGAGCTTGAGAAAAGGGCGGTGGCGGCGCAGGTTGGATGTGGAAGGCGCGGCTGCAATTCCGCATTGGGGGGGGGGGGGTGACGAGCACAACTGCCATTTGAGGGCTTAGAGTAGGGTCTCTGGGAATGAGGGGTGGGAGGGTGATTTAAGGGGCCTCTCAAATTTGTGTGTGTGTGGGGGGGGGGGTTCCTAGTAGGGGGTCTACTAGAGCTCGGTTTTTTGGTTATGACCCTTAATTTTTGTTTTAGAGCTCGAGTAAGGGCTCTACAAGAGTTGCACCAAACAGGGATGAATTGCACTACAAGGTTTGGATAAGGGGTTATGCAAGCAACCAATCAGACCCAAAAAGCATTTGAAATTTTCAAAAGATTCTTTGAATAATGAAAACACTTCTTATTGCAACAAACAATATTGAATGAAAAAAATTATAGCAAAAGCAAATGGATACCTTAATGCTGTACTTGTACAGACCTGACATCAGATCTATTCTTTTTGTTCACAGCCACACCTGGATACCTACTGAGAATGAGTGAAGGTGCTCCACAGCCTATCATGGAGGAAGTTACACTCACAGACGATGGGCAACTACCACCTGACTATGTTCTCAAAGATCCAGAGTCGCATTTCATTTATGTCTGTCACAAGTTGGCAGAGAAAGGGGCTAATTGCAGAGATACTGATCCAGGGGAAACAGCAAATTCAAATTAATTCATTCCCATCTTTAATTTAAATTAATTCATTCCCATCTTGAATTTTTGATTTTTTGTTTACTGCTGGGGGAGTTCGTTGCTGTATTGGCGTAGTCGGAGCTTGTGATTTTGTGTCCTGTGTTACCCTTCGTATGAATAATACATTACACCCTTCCGCTTGCACGAGAGCGATCAGTTAGGGTGTTTTGTTTGAGAAATGAGTTATTTATCATATTTTCATTTCTTGCTTGCTGTTTTGTTTGGTCGTAGAATGAAAAGTGTTGATCCATCATCACCTCATTCCTCATAAACTAACTATAAGTACCAGTCTTATAAATCTCATTATCTCATCAAATTTGAGAATTGAAATCATGATGTATCACCTTATTTTGGATGGAATGATTCCTTAAACCAAACACTTTGCTACTGTTAGTGCCTGTTCTTAGAATTTGGAAGATTGTGCTTCTATCTGCCCAAGTTGTTTATTACTCTCACTTCTTTGTGCCATCCCATGATTTGGCACATGGTGTGCGTATGATGAGCTCAGTTGGTCGGTTTTTAAATTTTGACCTTGCATCCGAGTAGTTTCAGAGCTCCATATATCCAGCGCGGAGGACACAACCCACGTGGAATTTTATATCCACAAATGTCAATCGAAAGATGTGTTATTCATCCAAACCCACGAA
>Ga0182004_10001502_pt1 | contig 17164 bp, 13 predicted proteins | sample Sormic07211540_1_FD_120479 | JGI IMG/M metagenome (GOLD analysis project Ga0182004, IMG submission 120479) | Endophyte microbial communities from Sorghum bicolor roots, Mead, Nebraska, USA - 072115-40_1 MetaG | ecosystem: Host-associated > Plants > Roots > Unclassified | place: USA: Nebraska...
ACTATTCTTTCAATAGTATTTTATAGGATTAAGTCTACTTTTAGCCCCTCAACTATTGGGCGAGTTAAATTTTAGCTCTCAACTATAAACCCGTCTATTTTTCACCCTCAACTATCAAAACCGGTCACTTTTAGCACCTGATGAGAGGACGGTTTTAAGCCACTTTGAGCGGTTTTTCCTTTTTCTTTTCTATGGTTAAATCTGTGAATTTTATAGTGAATTTTTGAAGCATTGGAAATTTATTAAATTTTTTAGGTAGCTTTGTCATGATGTTTTCTATGCATAAAAAATGTGAAACTATGAAAGTAAGTATTTTTTGAATGCTAAAAAATTAGCTCTTTTAATTAATAAATACATGTTCTAAGATTTTTGTAGGATAATATATATATCCTATGATCATGAAACTTTTTGTGTAACTGTTTTATACTAAGATAGACCTTCAAAAAAGTTTAAGATTAATTCAATGATGTTTGCTTATGTCCCTAATTTATATGTAATTAATAAAGCATATAAATTAGGGATATAAGCAAACATCATCAAATTAATCTCAAACTTTTTGTGAAGGTGTATCTTAGTATAAAACAGTTATGCAAAAAATTTCATGATCATAGGATATATATTATCTTACAAAAATCATAGAACATGTATTTATTAATTAAAAGAGCTAATTTTTGAGCATAAAAACACTACTTATTTTTATAGTTTCATATTTTTCCTTCATAGAAAACATCATGACAAGGCTACCCAAAACATTTAATGAATTTACCATGCTCAAATAATTCACTATGAAATTCACAGGTTTAACCATAGATAAGAAAAAGAAAAAACCACTTAAAGTGGCTCAAAACCGCTCTGTGCTCTGTCTGGGTGCTAAAAGTGACCGGTTTTGATAGTTGAGGGTAAAAAACAGACGGTTTTGTAGTTGAGGGCTAAAATTAAACTCGGCCAATAGTTGGGGGTTAAAAGTGGACTTAATCCTATTTTATATAATAGATGGACATGTTTCGATTGTACTTTCCAAAAACGGTGCTCTTTCAGTTCTATTGAACTAATTTTTTCCTATAGTATATGACACAAGAAGCCTTTTGTTTGCATGCCTAAAAAAAAGGTCCCAATTCGGCCCCAAAGGCCTTTTGTTAGCAAGTACTCATACTGTATCACTACGCTGCGGCAGCAAGCACAAGCCTTAACATGTCAAGTTCTCATGAAAACTATCTGTCCCAATAAAGTTAACAAACATTACGCTCAATTTAACCCTATTGATTTCCAATTGATGCCGAAAGGCCAGATAACAGACAAGTGCCCAAATTATAAAGAGTTCAAGTACTCATACTGAAAGCAAAGTTTCCAACAATGAACAAACGGCCTTTGCCAACATCAGTTTGGGACTTCATCAAACAGACTAACTCCCTTGCAAGAAAACCCCTACACTGCACTGCAAAACTTACAGGCCCTGGTGGCGATCACTGATCAGAGAAAAACCAGTCATCATTGGGAGTTCGGGTGACAAGGCAACACAACACTACATTACTATTATGAACAAAAAGTTGCCTGCCCATGAGTCCTGTACAGAGCCTGAAACTCTGAAGCAAGTCTCAGAGCAGTGGTGGCGAGGAAGGTGCTGGCAGACGCTTGCCAAGACTCAAGTTAAGGTCCACTTCCCCACTAACTTCTGCCCTTGGAGCCCATCCAATCTGTTCCTGGCGCACTGGAAACAGCTCCAGGCAGGCTTCAGAATCCACGCCAAGCTCGCCATGTCCCACAGACACAAAATCAAAGGCCTGTGGGGCCTCACACTTGGCGTCAGGGTTCAGTGCAGAAGACACAACTCCAGTGCCGCTGCCTGTGACAGAATCAGTCGTCGCAATCTCTTCTGGCACTGGGAATAACACTGCACCTTCGCTGACCATCTCCTGGATGAGTTGTTGAGATCTGGGTGTCCGGACAGCAATAAATCCAAAAAGCTTTGCGGTGGAAGGTTCTGAGTCTGGGTGGGCTTGTTTGTTGCCATGCTCAGCAGGTATAGCAGCAGTTGATTGTTTGATACTTGAGGCATCCCACTGAGGTGAAGAGGTGAAGTCTTCTTGCTGCTCTGCGTCTCCAGGAGTATACAATTTACGCTCGGTTCTTGGCTGCACAGGGCTGTTTGATCCAGCTTTCGAAGAGCCCGTAGCAGGCGACCAACTGCTACTAAGTGAGGTAATGCCTTCCCTCGTGGCAACTTTCATAGTATCATTTTGCACCTCTGGGTCACGCTCCACCTGCAGCTGATCCTCAACATCCACAACATGCTTCACAGCAAAAGTTTCTTTGTCCGATAGCTCATACAATGCTTCATCTTGTTGGTCCAAAAGATTATATTCTTGATGTTGCCCTTCCCCTGTTGCATGTGCTGAACCATCTCGCACTTCAACATGAACACCATTGTCAAGAATATCTTTTCTTTGTCTAAACACTCCCCACAGGTAGTGTTTCCGCTGGAAGACTGAAGTTCAAAAGAATTTGATCAGTAACAGGAAATGGTCAGGAAAATATTCCAATATAAGATAAGGATATATCAAAAGCAACGCTGGTTCATATGAAAAGGGTTTTAAATATGAAAAAAGAAACAGGTGTTTGCATCATCTAGCAATTTATTTATTTATTTTGGGTGGGGAGGAGGGGGGTGGTATTCTCCAACTGCGACACTTACGATGATATTGTTCTGGCAATAGGACAGAAGGGAATATCAGTAACTCCGCAATACCAATAGTAATCTGTAAGGCATCATCACTCTTGATAATTCTGTTAAGTCTGGTTAACTCCTCATCTTGCCTGGAATGAAATGACAATATTAGTAATCCACAATCACATTGAGTATGGAAAGAGGAAATAATTTGAGAGGCAAACACACATCGAACTATGCGGGAGGAAAAATAACCCAATGCTTTCATCAGTAGGTCCTGAAGATATCCATCTCTCTGGCCAGACTTGAAACCGAGAGAGTGTCTTTACTTCAACTACTGGCTGCAACAATCCTGACAATTCATGAACTCTCTGGCACGCTTTGTTTGACAAGTGTGCATCCAACTTAAGAAACACTTCGTTGTCTATGTTAAAGACTCCACTGTTCAAATTAAAAAAAGGATGCATCACATTTCTATACAAAAAAGAAGAATCACTTTTTTCAAAGAGCAAACAAATATTACTATGATTCAGATAAGAAAAATATTGTACAATTTAAGATGTTATACAAGAATATTACTTTTGTTCAGAGAAGAAAAAGATCATCTAACATACCTCCAAACAGGCTCATCAAGGGGTTGCAAACAAATATGATAATGTCGATCGACACGTTCTGATTCAGAACGTCTGGATTGGTGAGAATGATCGGTTGCAACTGGAGTTTGTGACGCCATCTTTGCACTGTCATTTGAAGGCCACTTTGAAGCATTGTTCAGAGCACACTCAGCACCTTCGGTATCCTCTTCATCTTCATTTTCAACTATGTATCTTCTCCTCTGCTTCATTCGCCTACCTTTTATGAGACATTGGTCATTTATGTCTCCAGTTTGTACAGCCTCTTCCACATAATATTCAGTGTTTATCTGATGCTTCACCATTGGTTCATTACACTTAAGAGGTTGATGATTGACATTTTCCTGCTGGACATCTTCAGCCTTCTCTTCTTCTTCTTCTTCTTCTTCTTCTTCTTCTTCTTTTTCTTCTTCTTCTTCTTCATCCTCACCAGTTAGAATGAGACGTCTACGCTTTTTTGGGCTGTCCTTTCTCAAGTTTTGAACAGTATCAGAAATTTCAACTTCTGTAGCACTAGCCTCAAGAGCGAATTTAGCTTTTGAAGAGATCTCTAAGGATGAAGTTGAATACACCTGATCTGTTGTTAGTGATTGTGGAGTTTGCATTGATTTGTGGGCTAACCCTTCCAATGGTTTCAACACATGAGATTGACCAGTGTCTCCTAATGTATAACCAAGGGCATTCACAATTACAGGGGTAGGCTGCTTAACACCTTTCGATAACAAAGCTGAGCCAACCTGTCCTATTGAGAGGTTCAACTGCTCTGTAAAATTCGAAGAACGTTTAGACCTTATACCTCTTCTATTGATGCCTTTGCCTCTCATATTTGATTTGTTCCTAATGCACTTCTTTCGCAAAGACTTTGCCCTAGAAGAATGTTTTTTCTTTAGATTTGCACCTACAACTGTAGACTTCCTTTTTTGTTGTCCCCATGTCCCTACAACCCTAGCTGACTCCGGTCTCTTGATAATTGCTTGCTGTGATGTAGAGTCAAATCGAGCATGATTTGATGGCCTTTCACTTGACACCTTCTCTAGAGACCTGCTGTGAGAACCTTCATTACGCCATTGTTTGCATTCATCACAAAACCAGTCCTCTAAAGTTGCATCAAAGAGAACTTTGTCCAAACAGTACCTGCACCAATGATGAATTCATGAATAGATTGGCAATATCTTTTAGATTCAGAAAAGAAAGCAAAACATGTAGTACTAACATACCTAAACTGCAGAACAGAAGTAGCGCATTTAATGTGATCTATATAAAAACTTTCAAAAGAGAACAAATCTCTCTACTGAATGAAATGACATGCAGTTTTTCTGCTTAGTTCGAGGGGGAAAAAGAAGAAATTTATTGTTGACTATGTCCGTTAACAAGGCAAACATAAATATTGGATTCAACAAAATATGTTCAGAGGTACCAGGTAATTATTTGTTCCTATTATTGCAAAGTTAACAATTAGGTATCCTCAGGATGAAAAGGCACATACTGGTGTGTATGACCTCCCTTGCAGTCAGTGCAACATAACAGGAGATGTTCATAACCAATAGCTCCACACACTTCACACAGAGCATTCTGCAGAAATGACAAGGGGTTAGTTAATAAACAATTAAACCATAAAATAGGCTGATAGCATTATCATATTTTCTGATACAACATCCATAGTAACTTTTACAATCTCAAAGTTAAGCAAGGTCAACACAGAAAATTTAGAAACCAAACCAGACGTAATGACCAGGTGCTCAGCAAACAAAATCAAGCTGATCTCAAGTATACCAAACCAAATATAAATAAAAAAATAGTTTAGCAATAGGGACTAGAATGTTGGGAGTTAGATAAACATCACATTGAAACATTTGTCTGATACTGAATATAACCTAGTTTATAAAAACCACATGAAAATATAATAATGACTAATTTGGAAAGAAAAGATGACTGCGGCAGTAATAATACAAGATGGCACAAAACATACTTGTATCAAATAGGTATTGCATTAAGTACAGCATTTGCAGGTGGACTAAACCAGCAAATATCATTGAAAGCAAGCATCATGTATCCAATTTGGTATCAGAGTTTTATACTTCCTCCAATCACAAACATAAGTCCGTCTAGATATGTCCTATGAAAAAAAAAAAACTTTGGCTAGCGATATCTTCAAATATATATTATCTTAATGAAAAGAGATATATATTATAATAGTATTTTCACAACTAACCTAGTGATGTCAAACTATAAAAATCTTAGATATTTATTATTGTCGAAGTTAAAAATAAAACTTGGAACAAACGTATATGGACTTATAAAGACAATCAAAGGAAGCTCAAAAGATCATGAGGTCATATCAGTGCTATTCTATTTACTTTGCAGTCATGATATCACATACAAATGGAAACACTCTACCATACAAAGCTCAAAAGATCATGAGGTCATATCAGTGTTATCAGATCGGCCGACTAATCATGATTAGTCATCCGTATTGTAACATGAGGCTAGATAAGGGTCCTCGATACGATTACCTCGACTACAAAATTAGTCATTCGACTAATTATGACTAATCATGATTAGTCGTCCAATCAGGCCGTCCAAACTACTGAGTCAGCCCAAGAATTTTATATGTTGGGAAGCATTTGGCACACCCTTAGCTGGCCCATTAGGTTTATAGTATAAGTATATATGGCTCCCATTTTTTCCACAGCTAGGGCTATTTTTTATTAGGCTCTCGCTTTCGCTCGCCACTCCCTCATTGGCTCCAGCCTCTGCCACTGCCTCTCAACTGCCAGCACCTCCACCACCACCTGCGCCTGGGCTCCTGGCTGCCTAGAGCTCCACCAACCTCTACCCTGTTGATGCCTCCGCCTCCACCTGCTTCTCCCTGCCGGCGCCCTCTGCCTCTCCCCCGTCAGCCCTCATGCCCTAACCCGCCTCTGCCTGCTCCCCCACCAGCGTCTGGAGGACCTGGCCTGAAGCTACAACTTTGAGCATCCTCCATGATCATCAAGATGATCCCCCACTCTTCCATTTGACAATTTATGATCACCTTAAATAATATTTTACTTTCCAACCTAAAGCCACTTCATTGAATTCCGTTGCAAGTCAGATTCAAAACCACAACCTGAAGAACCAAATAAGACTCCAGGCAACGAAGGCTACTTTTACAGCATGGAAGTATTTATGTAACAAACAAACTATGCAACACACACACACACACACAAATGCCTCTTATGCCTCTCCTGTAGGGCACGTGTAAATAAATGGCTCTTGCACATCTTCACCACCTCAAAGAGTTTCACCATCTTCTGCATATTTACTTACCACCTCCTCAAAGCTTGCCTCCCTGTTTAATTGACCCATCACTCTGACCTACACAAGTCCCGGTCCTTTCCCCATACATTACCTTCTTGATACTATGAACAAAAAATAATGATGCAAACTTTTCTACGAACACATGTTGATATCAAACCTTAATCATCAGGGCCGCTATCATTAGTACTAACTATTAAGTACTGTTTGGTTATTTTCCACAATGAACCACTCACGTTACCAAGCTTTCACATTTTTTCAACTAAACTGTAGCTGTTGTGTGTCAGGATTTATTTTGAACAAGACTAATATGGATAAATTAAACCATACTTCATTTGCCCGCCTCACTACAAAGTTAGGAACAAAAGAAAGTTGCTCCGTTTGTTGCAAAGGTAGCGCCTGATGCTCTACTGGCCCATCTGTAGGCTAATAACATGCGGAGGCATGTACTTGACTGCACTAATCATGGTTCAAATAGAGTCCACACCGAAAGCATAGATGGGAAGTCGAAGCCCATACACCGTAGATTCAATGCCAGAGTAAAAACTAGGAATAGGACAAGACAACAATGCTCCTCCCAACAGTGACGGCCCCCATCCGGTTGCACAGCGGGGACCATCCAGATCAAGGCCAGGACCATGCTCAAATGTCCGGTGTCTACAGCACAACCAGTCCGCAAGAACTCGTCTGTCGGCTCTGGGACGACATCGGCAACAAAATTCGCCCGGTCCACCATTTTTTTTTTCGCGAAGCAGCAGTAATAATTAATAAAGACAGGGCAGGAACCGCGAGGGAAGGGATTGGAAACGTACCATTGTAGCCCCGACCAGCCTCCTCCGCTAACACGAACCAGCTAACCTCGAGATGGAATCCCCAAGAAATCGAATCCGGCGGATGCCCCAAGAACCCGAGGGCCTAGCGAAGGCACGACGAGATTTCGAAGGCACCACTGGCTCCACTCCTCCCCGAGCGCAATGCTTCCAACGGCCAAAGATCCTTCTTGAACCCTACTACTCGGCCACTCCCTCTCTCTCTCTACTCGAAAGAAACCAGGAGAGGCAGACGATGGGGCAGAACAGAAAGGCAATAATGGTGCCTCGGCGGTTTTCTTGGGTGTCAGGGAGAAGGGCCTCGCAGGTGGCGCAGTAATCGGAGGATTAGTGACGGGTGTGGCGGCGTGGTTAAGGCGGTGCGAGGAGACGAAGCGAGAGATACGGGGGTGGGCGGCGTGCGGGGTAGTGACGAAAACGGATTGGATATCACTCGTGTCATATTTGTTTTCATATTTCTAGTTGAATTTGGATTCGAATACGAATAATATCAATCACGTCGGATAAAATATGATTGGATGTCGACATCATAAATATACCATTTAAGTATTCGGATACGGATATGGTATCGGATATTAAATATTCGGACTCAGATACGAATAGATCTAAACCTCTCTAAATGAATTCGGTCTCGAATACGATCGAAAAATATCCGTACCGTTGCTGGCGACCGTTGGATCCGACGTGGGACGGTGATTACCGAGTAGGGACGGAATATTTCCGCATTTGGTGGGCTCGTGATGCCAATGGTTCTGGAGAGTTCGGCGTCGTCTATACGAAAATAATAAAATATAAATAATAAAAATTTGGAGGACGAGGTTGCCCGTTTGGGAAATACGTGACCCATCTTGTTGCTCCGCGCGATGCCCTCTCATGTTGTCTTCTTCTGACGTCGTCCTCTCTCCCACCTCTGCCCTAGCTTCCACCGCCTACGGCCAGTGGCTCTTGTTGTCTCGCCGCACCACCTACCTCCTGCCACTGTCCCTCGACTTCAACCTCCCCTTAACCTTCACCACGATGCCTTCATTGTCCTCGTCTTCGCCCCTACCCCGATGGCCTCCCGCTGCCTCGCCGTGCCACTTGTCTCTCGCCTTTGCCTCTCGATCCTGCCTTCCCCTAATCTAGGGCAGGTCGCTGATGGCCTCCATCGCGACGTCTCTGTTGCTAGTCCCGCCGAACCACCTTCTCCTACCACCTTGGTGGGCGGCGCCACCATCGCCCTACCCTACTCGCTCGTCTCCACCATCGTGTCATGGGCACCCTCCCCTAAATCTCCTTCTAAGTTCGTTGAGAACAAATCCCCTAACCCCCCGTTGTTAGAACCCTAACCTCAGTTGTCTTCTTCTTCGTCTTCAATGGGGCACGAGTGTGGTCTGAGCAGGTTGCGATGGGAGCAGGGTCGTGCCATCACGTTGTAGCACATGGTCGCGTAATTCAAATTTCGTAAAAAAAAGTCATTTACCAAGCAAACAATCTTAAATTTTAAACTACTAGTAAAATTTACGGTGCATAATAAGTACCACTAAATTATTTTATATCTCTTTTCTTCTCTATCTCTACACCTAAAACATACATCTACAACATATGACCCGAGGTCATGGTGAATGTTGCAGGTGATACAACCACTTGAACACATCTCGGTTTTGGTACGATACTAGCAGCTCCTCCACATTGACGGCAAACCGGGAGCAACCTCTTCTTCTCAAGAAACCTCAAGGTCAGCTGCAACATGAGCCTGATAGCCACAAACACCACCACGATGAGCGTCGTAGGCAGCCCCAGCATTGCCACACACCCGATGGTCCCGAGCGGGACACGATATGGCCACGGCGTGTCAGACCAGCATACGCGTAGCAGCATGAAGGCTTGAAGCAATGAACTCGATGTGGAGAAGAGAATGCCCACCCAGCACGAGATCTCCATTATTTTTAGAGTAGTAGGATGATTTGTATGGTTATCATTAATTAGAATGTCAACCGAAGTACAATAGTGTGCCGGTGAATTTTTAAAATAAGATGAAGAAGCGGTTTTTCAGCCAAGAAAATAGATTTATATGGGAGTATATCAAGAGATGTGATAGATATGTTTAAACAACTACTTTTAGAAAATAATCCATTGAAAATATGGTTTTATGTGTAGTGTCCACATGGCTTGATAATTATTTTGTATGTAGTGTCCATATGACTTGATTAAGGGCATGTACTACCCAGAACAACCTAATTAGGCAACCTACCATCTACCAAATTTTGTCCATATCATACCCCTCCTCATTCTTCATTGTAATGAATAAGTTAGCTTTCACTCCCACCTGAAAGATGAATGCATAACTATAACAAGCCAACACTGCAGATTGATTTTTTTGGTAGCCTTGCATTTACCAATACTAGCATCAAATATGATGTAATAAATACCCTCACTTGTATCATGTTCCCCTTCATAATGAGTTTTGGATTTTGTGTTCCATTTCCTGTCATTTGTGAGGGTGTAGGGTATCCATTGGAGCAGAGGAGGGGATTGATAAAACATTGGTGATACTAGTGTTGGGTTTTGGCTGCTTGTAGATGGACTTATAAAACACATAGTTTGTATTGGAGTACAAGAGGGGACATCTAGAATGTTTGACACCACGAAGGTGGATTGCCGCTGCTTATGGATGAACTTAATTATGCAATGCTCTGCTAGTGGATTGCTTTTTCTTGCTAAAGCCTTAAGGGGCAAGTTATCTATCAGATAAAAAAAGGGGATCCCTAAAACATTAGAAACCATGGTGGTGGGTTGAGACAAGTCAGGTTTGTTAAATCTTGGGCTCTGACATGTTGGATTGCGAGGTGGTATACACTTTTTGAGCTTTGTAGCCTCTTAGGCTCATTTTTGGCAATGACAAGAGGGTTTTTATGATGATGGGAGGAAGAAGTTGGTTGATGCAAGCGTAGTGAAGGTTGGGATCCATCTCCAATATAAATGAGGCTATCAATTTGTAGGTTGGATGGGACATATATTCCTTTTTTGCGTGCAACCAATATAACCATGATGGTGTGTGGCGCGGTGGTCACATTTGTGGAGATAATCGCATCGAGCATGAACTAGCGCATGACATCTTTCTTCTCGCCCACCAAAATAGTGGTGGAATTACAATGGGAATGAAGCGAGGCCAACTCTAGAAAATGAAGGAGATATATAAGGGAACATATAAATAAGTAAATAACAGTTAAAGACCTTGTAAGATGGGTCATGCAAGAAGACGCCACTTGTCTTTTTTGCATTAGCATGTGTTAATTGGTTTGTTTTCATGCAATATACAAAACATAAAATAGCACTAGAATAAATAAAATAAACCATAATAAATGGTTAGAATATAATACCTTGAGCAGGCCCACCGCTAATGGCACCAACGATGCAAGAGTTGCGAAGACCTGGCACGCTGGTAGTGCAGTAGAGAGAAGAGGAAAATCTTACATACTATCATAGGGTCATGATGATGGAACTTACAAGTGAAACCTACATGGATGAATCTCCAATAAGAGCTTTGCTCGACAATCCTTCAAAAATATGGTCTTATATATCTGTAGTGTTCACATGACTTCATATTTATTTTGTATGTAGTGTCCACATGACTTGATTAGTACTAAAACTATCTCACAGTTCTAGGTTACAACTGTCTTAAGGGCATGACTAGTGGTGGGGATTGCTAAAACATTGGTGATACTGGTGAAGGTTTTTGGTTGCTTGCGGATGGACATATAAGGCATTATTTGTATCGAAGTACACGAGGGAACACCTAGAACGTTTTACACCACGAAGGTGTATTACAGCTGCTTATGGATGGACTTATTACACAATGCGCCGCTAGTGGATTGCTTTTTCTAGGTAAAAGCATTAAGGGGCAAGGTATCTATAGGATCAAAGTAGATGAACCTTGAAACATTAGAAAGTATAGTGGTGGGTTGCGATAGGTGAGGTTTGTTAAATCTTGGGCTCTATCATGTCGGATTGCGAGGTAAGGTAGTTGACACTTTTTGAGCTTAGAAGTCTTCTGAGGTTCGTTTTTGGCAAAGAGGGGTTTTGTGATGATAGGAGGAAGAAGTTGGTAGACACAAGCATATTGAAGGTTTGGATCCATCTCCATAAATGAGGTTATCAATTTGTAGGTTGGAAGGCACAAATATTCTTTTTTGGCATGCAACCCATGCAACCACAATGGTGTGTTGGTGGTGGTATCATTTATGGAGATAAGCGTATCAAGCATCAACTAGAAGCAAGGCATCTTTCTTCTCTCCTTCCAAAACAATTATGGACAAGATGACTAAGGAGGTTGGGAATGAAGGGAGTCCAACTCTAAAAAATTAAGGAGATATAAGAGAACATATAAATGGTTAGAATATAATACCTTGAGTAGGCCTACAACAGATAGCACCAGGGATGCGAGAGGTTGTGAAGACCTGCTCTCCCAATCACTGGTGCACGTTAGCTGTGTAGAGAGAAGAGGAAATCTAATTTACTATCAAAGGGTCATGACGATGGAACTTACAAGTGAATCCTACATGGATGAATCATTCAATAAGTGTCTTTCTTGACACTCCATTGAAATTATGGTCATATGTGTAGTGTCCACATAACTTTATAACTATTTTGAATGTAGTGTCCACATGACTTGATTAGTACTGAAACTATCTCATATATAGTTCTAGGTCACAACTATCTTAAGGGCATGTACCGTTGGTGGGGATTTCTAGAACTTTTGTGATACTGGTGGTGGGTTTTGGCTGCTTGTAGAAGGACGTATAAGGCGTAATTTGCATTGAAGTATAGGAAGGGACATCTAAAATGTTTGACAACACAAAGGTGTATTGACGGTCAACAACCCACCCCTAGAGATGAGACACTAGAGGTCCTAAAATAGGATGAGGATGTGATGGAGATCTTGCCACCTGCAAACTTCACCCTAAGGAAGAGAAGGGCTGGCAAGATGAAGGAGCAATTGAACGACAACTTTCTTAGGCGCAGTAAAAGGCTCTTAGGGAAGCTTGGTGGCTTCAAGAATGAATAAAGTGCCAAAGAAGCTACTAAGGAGGATATCATGGAACCAACTCCCTTAGCCATTATCTCACTTACAAGTCCTTCTCCTGCCCATCATCTGACCAAGGCGATGGTTGAAGGTACCAAGGGTTTCCTCCAAATACACCCTGAGGTTGTATCGGCTGCTCTCCTAGGAAAAGACACCAAGAATGCCAAGTCAGTTAGCAATTGTTTCATTAGTACTCTTCTTAAGATTAGTGGTTCTTTTGTCTTTGAGTCTAGAAAACTTTGTGTTGGTTGCTTGATATCCCAACTAGCTTGCATGCTAGAATAAAATTGAAAGACTAAATCTCTTTTGGTATGTCTCCTTGGAAAACTTTACCCTTGTCAACTTTAAGCAAGCTATGTTATCTGATTAGTGGTTCAATTTGGCTCTTTTCTATGCTTTGTGGAGCTACAAAGCCTAAATTTTCCATTCTACAATTCTAATTCCTCTTGGGCAGCCCCGTGTTGGATTTGTAGCTTATCCTTTGATACCAATTATAGATGAATAATAGTAATAGAAGATCAACTAAAATATTAGTATGGAACAACAGGGGCATAAATTCTTGAATGAAATTGGCTACCCTTAGAGGGAAAATTGCTAAAAGTGCATGTTAGATTCTCTGCTTATAGGAGACCAAAAGAGGAAACTTCTGACTCTATTTACCTAAAAAAGTTATCCCAAGAATGTGGACACCTTCTCATTCTCACAATCAGTTGGTGCTTCTGAGGGCTCATTGTCATCTAGAACAATAGCATTATTTATGCCTCCACCTTACATCCGAATTCATATATCATCACCCTCAAATTCCATAACAAGCTTTTATTACACAAAGCGCTATTGTTGGATTGCTTTTTCTAGCTAAAAGCTTTAAGGGGCAAGGTATCTATTGGATCAAAGTAGAGGATCGTTGCTTCAAACATTAGAAACCATGATGGTGGGTTGCAACAGGTGAGGTTTGTTAAATCTTGAGCTTTGTCTTCTCAGATTGTGAGGTGGTTGACACCTTAGTAGCTTTCTAAGGCTTGTTTTGGTAATGACGAGTGTTTTTATGATGATGGGAGAAATAAGTTGGTAAACACAAGTGTAGTGAACGTTGGGATCATCTCCATAAATGAGTTTATCAATTTGTAGGTTGGATGACACTAGTATTCCCTTTATTTTTTGTGTGCAACTCATGCAACCACAATGGCGTACTAGTGGCGGTATCATTTGTGGAGATAATTGCATCAAGCATCAACTAGCAACATGTCATCTGTCTTTGTTCTCTCCCACCAAGACAATGGTGGAACTAGATGACTAAGGAGGTTGGGCATGAAGGGTGGCCAACTGTAGAAAATAAAGTAGGAGATATATAAGGGAACATATAAATGGCACCAGTGATGTGAGAGGTTGCGAAGAACTGCTCTCCAAATCACCAGGGCACGTTATCTATAGAGAGAAGAGGAAAATCTAATATACTATCAAAGGGTCATGATGATGAAACTTACAAGTGAAGCCTACATGGATGAATCATCCGGTAAGGGTCTTTCTTGACACTCCACTGAAAATGTGGTCATATGTGTAGTGTCCACATAACTTGATAATTATTCTATATGTAGTGTCCACATGACTTGATAGTACTAAAACTATCTCACAGTTCTAGGTTACAACTATTTTAAGGGCATGTACTGGTGGTGGGTATTGCTAGAACATTGGTGATATTGGTGGTGGGTTTTTGCTGCTTGCAAAAGGACATATAAGGCATGGTTTGCATTGAAGTATAGGAGGGGGCATCTAAAATGTTTGACAACACGAAGGTGTATTGCAGGTCAACAACCCATCCCTAGAGAAGGAGCCGCTGGAGGTCCTAAAATAGGATGAGCATGTGATGGAGATCCCGCCGCCTGCAAATTTCACCCCAAGGAAGGGGAGGGCCGACAAGATGAAGGAGCAACTAGACGACAACTTTCTTAGGCGCAGTAAGAGGCTCTCAGGGAAGTTTGGTGGCTTCAAGAATGAATAAAGTGCCAATGAAGCTACTAAGGAGGTTGTCATGGAACCAACACCCTTAGCCATTATCCCACTTACAAGCCCTTATCTTGCCCCTCATCTGATGAAGGCGATGGTTGAAGGGATTGCCAAGGGTTTCCTCCAGATACACCCTGAGGTTGAGCTGCTCTCGTAGGAAAAGACACCAAGAATGCCGAGTCTTAGCAATTGTTTCATTAGCACTCTTCTTAAGACTAGTGCTTCTTTTGTCTTTAAGTCTAGAAAACTTTGTGTTGATTGCTTGCTATCCCAACCATCTTGCATGCTGGAATAAAATTGTAACACTAAATCTCTTTTAGTATGCCTCCATGGAAAACTTTACCCTAGTCAATTTTAAGCAAGCTATGTTATCTTATCAGTGGTCCCATTTGGCTCTTTTCTATACTTTGTGGAGCTACAAAGCCTAATTTTTCAATTCTACAATTCTAATTCCTCTTGTGCAGCCCCTTGTTAGCTTTGCAGCTTATCCTTTGATACCAGTTATAGGTGGATAGTAGCATAAGATCAACTAAAATACTGGTACGGAACAACAGGGGCATAAATTCTTGAATAAAATTGGATGCACTTAGAGAAAAAATTGTTGAAAGTGCATGTCGAATTATCTACTTATAGGAGACCAAAAGATAAAACTTTGACTCTTTTTACCTATAAAGTTATGTCCTAGGAATGTGGACAACTTCTCTTTCTCACCATCAGTTGGTGCTTTTGGGGGCGCACTGTCAAATGGAAGAGTAGTACTATTTAAGCCTCCACCTTACATGTGAATTCATGTACCATCACCCTGAAGTTCCATAACAAGCTTTTCTTACGCAAAGAGCTACTGGTGGATTGCTTTTTCTAGCTAAAAGCTTTAAGGGGCAAGGTATCTATTGGATCAAAGTAGAGGATCCTTGCTTGAAACATTAGAAACCATGATGGTGGGTTGCGACAAGTGAGGTTTGTTAAATCTTGGGCTCTGTCATCTCGGATTGTGAGGTGGTTGACACTTTTTGAGCTTAGTAGCCTTCTAAGGCTCGTTTTTTGCAACAACAAGAGTGTTTTTATGATGAGGGGAGAAAGAAGTTTGTAGACACAAGTGTAGTGAACGTTGGGATCCATCTCCATAAATGAGGTTATCAATTTATAGGTTAGATGTCACAAATATTCCTTTTTTTGTGTGCAACCCATGCAACCACAATGGTGTGCTAGTGGCAGTATCATTTGTGTAGATAATCGCATCGAGCATCAACTGGAAACATGGCATCTTTCTTCTCTCCCACCAAAACAATGGTGAAGCTAGGTGACTAAGGAGGTTGGGAATGAAGGGAGGCCAACTCTAGAAAATAAAGGAGATATATAAGGGAACATATAAATGGAACCAGGGATGCGAGAGGTTGCGAAGACCTGCTCTCCCGACCACTAGTGCACGTTTGCTACGTAGAGAGAAAAGGAAAATCTAATTTACTATCAAAGGGTCATGAGGATTGAACTTACAAGTGAAGCCTACACAGATAAATCATTTGGTAAGGGTCTTTCTCGACAAAGCCTTCTTCCCTCCTCATCTTGAGGCCCTGTCCGTGGTTCATCCGCCTTGACGGCGTTCATCCCTCGTTGTATACCAATTTAGTTCCATATAAGAAAGAAATTACACAGAGATTTATACAAAGTTAGTTGGCGCCTTGACGACAGCTGCAGCTGCAGCTGCAACTAAAACTGTGTATAATAATGGATAAGAGCAACTCCAACAGCCTATCAAAATTCTTATATGAAACATGTTTCACGGCTAGGATGTGGAGAGCTAGCTGCACACATCGGGCTAGATCCAGGATGGAATACAAGCAACCAAACAACTTGAACGTGCATCTCTGGAGCCAGACTAGGGCCTTGTTTAGTTCACCCTGAAAATTAAAAAGTTTTCAAGATTTCCCATCACATCGAATCTTGTGGCACATGTATGAAACATTAAATATAGACGAAAACAAAAACTAATTACACAGTTTAGCTGTAAATCACGAGAAGAATCTTTTGATCCTAGTTAGTCCATGATTGGATAATATTTATCACAAACAAACGAAATTGCTATAGTACCGAAAACTTTTCACTTTTCGGAACTAAACAAGGCCTAGGCTATATCCAGCCAACTGCAAACCAAACATGCCCTTGACGATTATTGGCCAAAAAAGGGTCCAACTGCATGTGGGTCCTGTTTTCTTTTCTTTGCTTATCCCGACATTCTCACTAGTCCATTGAGGCCACGCCTAATTGCCATGGTGATTTCACATGCATGGTGGCTGTGTGCTAGTTGGTCGCGCGAGTTGAGTTGGTCATCGTGTAATAGTTCAGTTTGCACCGTCTTCCTGGTGCTTAGGTGGCTGTGTGCTCTTTTCGTTTGGCGCCTCGCCATCTGTTTTGAGCTCTAGTTGTACTAAGTACTAACTTTTCTCCGCCTCTTAATGAAATACAGGCTGCTTCAGCCTTGTTCGCGAAAAAAAAAATTTCACATGCATGGAGGCCAATTCCCGTGCGCCTCTGGCTTTCCCACAGGCCTTCGTCACCGTGATGCATGCGCAGATGAATGTCCAGTCCCTATTTCCCGTATACAATGTTTGTGATCTGCTACATTGAAATGATTGTTCAATGCCTAAAATCTACTACTCGAATAATATTGTAT
>Ga0182004_10001503_pt1 | contig 17163 bp, 16 predicted proteins | sample Sormic07211540_1_FD_120479 | JGI IMG/M metagenome (GOLD analysis project Ga0182004, IMG submission 120479) | Endophyte microbial communities from Sorghum bicolor roots, Mead, Nebraska, USA - 072115-40_1 MetaG | ecosystem: Host-associated > Plants > Roots > Unclassified | place: USA: Nebraska...
GGGTGAGTTGCTGCTGTGCATTGTTCTCATGGTCATGGCACCGAAGAGTAAGACATAACTGAAAACAGAATGCTTTGCTTCCTTTTAGTAGTTCATTCTACTTCTACCACTGCATTTTTTTTTGTGTTGAAGTGAAAGTAACATTTGTCCTGATGAACAAAAGTTGGTGATGAAATTTTATTGATTATGCCTAAAGAGCATGGATAATAAATTTATCAATAGGAAGCACATAGGAAAAAAATGAAATCGCACATCTGTTTTTAGGTGGGAAGACAGCATATGTTATAAAGGAGGTTTAGAGAACCTTTGAGTCATGCCTTGTGAATTAGATTATGATATTGTTGTGCTTATGATATTGTTGTGCTTTACCGGATGTCCCTCATTCTTTCACGTGTTATCATTTTGTTTGCCAATGCTTGAAGGTTGTGTCTTTTTTCTTTGGAACAGGCATCAAGAGTATTTCATTAAGCAGAGGTGAAACCAAGTTTTACAGACAGTGAGTGAAGTCCTGCTAGCGAGTCACAAACAGGAACAAACGCAGAACGCCCGACATACTACAAAGTACTATACAGCCAAAATATTTTCGACCATTGTGCAAGCAAAACAATTTGAAAGTTTGTAGCTAACAGCCAAGGGACTTGAGCTACTGCCAGTAGCCTTCATTTTTACTGACATTGTAAGTGCAAACCTATGAAGAATCAACTATTGCTTTGTGCCTATATTTGAATTTGAATGTATCTTGTTTGTAATATGTATCTTGTTACTGCCACATGAGTATGATCTGATACGTATTTTGTCAAATTTGCAGCCTTTCGGAATCAAAGTTGGATATGTAGTCCCAGCCAAGCTGGAGGTGCTGGTAGTTCATCTCCTCAAGGTGGTGGCTGCTACAACTAATCTACTAACCTGGTTATGTACAAAGGAATATATATTGTGTGTCACATATGCACGGACAGATTAGTCCCACAAGTGTTCCCCATCCCAAATCGTGTATACAAATGACACTTTTCATTTTGTCTAATTATTAGTTTCTAGAATGAGACTGTCCCCATATTCTGAATCTTTATTTTTTTATCATGTCCCTCAACTCCTCATTTTAATTTAGAGCTGATTAGTCTATTGCACAAGGAATATAAAATCTATCTATGTTTTCTCGGAGTTCTCTATTACCAGCTTTAAATTTTTTGACTGATTCATCCAGATTCAAGCATCTAGGTTCACAGAGGCTTTATGGATCGCTTTTATTTAGTGAAATAGTGCAAAATAAATAATTTATTCATGTTAAATTGAGATAATAATACAGTGAATGTGTAGTTTCATGCTACTTGATTATTGTAAATGTCTAGGATGCATAATTTTGACAGACCTGCAATGTGCAAACTATTTGCATTATTATTAGGGAAATTATTCTATGTTATGTCATTTTGGTCGTTTTGGCCAAGAAATTATTTGCTCCATGAATTCTTGCTTGCTTTGTGCTTTAGATGGAATTAATTCACAACTGATTTTCAGTTTTGTAAGCGCTTGCTGTGGATATGTGCTGCCTAGATGCCAGGACAGAATCCTCTTTATGACACGGTAGGTCACTCAAGCAACATTTTCACAGTGAACTTGTGCTTATGCTGAATTGTAGGTACCTTTGTTGGCATGGAATTTTTTATAAATTCATTTCCTCCTACAATTGGATTATGTGCATATATACAACCTTGCAGGATGAATTTATTAGCCTGGGTGCCTGAATCTGAAAGAATCTGTAATTTTGTGAATTGTTTCATTTAGCTATAGTACTTCTTGTATAGTTTTGAACTATGTCCATTCGCCTGCAGCTCCAAGAAACATACAGGTAACAACAAATATGCTTGGTCTTTTGTCTCCATCGATGGAATCGACAGAAGACATTTGAGCTAGGTGGGAGACTATGTTGAAGGCTGAAGTAGTCGCTAGGAACTCTCAAAAGTCATCAAATACTTAGTGTAATTTTGACGTGTTCTTGAGACGTGCATTTGTAATGTCTGTGACTATACTCTAAAATCATCCATCATGCCACAAGAACAGATGGTTCATGATGTGTCCTAATTGTTGAATTGCAACCTCGTAACTGTGTTCTTTTACATGAGAACAAATGGTGTTGCACTCAGCTTCCTATTAATTTGGTTGTTTTCATGGAAAAAAAATAACATAGTTTGGTTGTTTTCATATGCATCCCAGAAATACCATGGTGGTGTTAGCTCGTGCTGGATATGTAAAACAGGTTTTTTTTCCAGCTCCTCATGTTTGGAGGTTATAATCATAAAGGACTGTGTATTACATGCGGCAGTGGCACCCTTGTTTTTGAGTTTGTAAGTTTGCGACACTGCACTTTTGGTTAATTTCACGAACTTTACTTTTTTGGATTAAATGTTACCTCAACGTCGGTATTTAATTTTATAATTTTATAGTATTATTATCTTATCATGCGATCGTATATGTTTTTAATCTAAAAGTTGTCCCGTATCAACGCACGGGTACACTACCTAGTTTGTCAAATAAAAACAAAAGTGCTATAGTAGCGAAATCCGAAATTTTTTCGGAACTAAACAAGGCCTTAGTTTCTTTATTACTGTCAATAGTAATATAATCAGCACACCACTCTGAAACAAACGTCATTACAATATTTTTCCGGCAACAGATCATACGCAACACAAGCAACTGCCAACCTTTCCAAAGACATTGTCGTCCAGCGGGACTCCTATAAGATGATCACACTGAGGGACACATGTTTACGCCTCGGCCTGCAGCAGCTCCTGCACTGTCTCACCAAGCTTGGGTTCACTCCTGATGCTCTGGATCCACCTCACGCTGATCCGCACCCTCTCGAGGCTCTGCTTCAGTGCTCTCTCGAATGAGGGCTTGATGCGGCCAGCAAAGAACTCGGTAACCTCGGTAGCTTTCTCCTCGGAGGTGAACTGATCAGCACAAGATATACAAAAAGGACTAAGGTTACTAGCGTAATGACAGAATGGGAGGAAAAGGCAAAGATAAGTCTCCAGTGTACCGGTGGGACAATGGACTCGATGAAGTCTGATATGAGTGAACTCGATTTCCATGTCTTCAACACGTAATCCCAGTTTTCCTGTAATGGGACAAATCTGGGCATAAATATCTAGAATGTTTTCAATTATAGTGCCTCAAATAATAAGATACTCTATCCCAAAAAAAGTAAGGTGTTTTAGTTTTTGTGCTAAGTCAAACTAGCCAACTTTATAGGAAAAATCCATTAACATCTGCCACAGAAAATAAATGCACCATCAAGACATGTTTCATGATCGAATTTAATGAAACTAATTTGATGTTGCAGATTTGGTGCATTCTTTTCTATATATTTGCTCAAAGCTAGAGAAGTTTGACTTGGAACAAAGTTAAAATGCCTTATGTTTTGTAAAAGGAGTAACAATTATTTTTTTAAAAAAAAATCTTATATTTGTGGTATCTGTGCTATGTGCAGTCCCCTTGCCAAATGTGAATCCTCCATCTTTTATGTCTGCAATGATTCGTGATCCATCCTTTAGTTTTTAGATGGCTTAGATGTACAAGTCAATTTCAGTGTTTTTAGGTAGCTTAGACGCACAGTGAATGCAAACTTCAGGTGAACTGGATTTCATTTTTGTGTACACAAACCCATAGGCCTTGTTGTCTTTTAATATGCAATATTCAGATATAGTTGACTGTACATATTTTGGGAAGAAGCCACACAAGTGCAGATATTAGATTGCCTTGTTGTCTCTAATATGCAATACCAGTTCTACTTGATTGCACTTTTTTCAGGGACTGATTGTACAGACATGCAGAGTGCTAAGGATACTATCTGAAGTGCATTATTTTTTATTTTCATTATTATTTTAACCATGTAATTAACGACAATCTTTTATTGGCATATCTTTGACTGAAGTCTGGCATGTCCTTTGTTCACAATGTGATCAGTAAAGAGATCAGATAGATGGAATCTACTATGTGATGGTGGCAAAATACAATGCACCATACTAAGTGGTTATATTTATTTATTTTAGAACATTGCTTATGAAGCAGCGGATACCTATGCAGAAATAAGCAGCATAACTTCAATACATGTATCACAAAATTAATGACATGGCACACTAATTTCTCAAGAGACCAGAAGCAAACTTTGAAATATATCAGAAATATGATATGATATCTTGTCTGATGTCACAAAAAAACAAGCCTAAATGTCCTGCAACTATATAACATACCTTCAGCCAGGTCCATGCTACTTCTCGTCCTTCTAAGCTAATACCACCAAGGATGTAAAATGAATCTTGATTCCGCACCTAATAAGCAAGCAACAGATGAGATTCAAGTTTGTACATACAGCTGGGCAGGGTGCGGTTTAAAGAAACAACCGGGACAACATTTTTCACTAGAGAAACTATAACAAGTGCCTGGCATAGTCAGGTCAGACTAAAATTTAGTTCATGCAATGGAATTGCTAAAACCGGGTTCATTAAACTGTCGTTCATACTGGACTAAAATGCATAGGAGAAAATGAAACAGCTTCTGGGAACCGAAATGGAGAAGTGCAGGAAATAATTGAAGGAGTTCCAACCACTTGATACTGATAGGTTGCCTGGTTTGTGTAGCATAACAATCCTCAATTTTGTTTCTTCTCTATAGTACTCAAAACTATTACTTTACTGTTTTATGTGAACATGAGACCAACCTGTGTAAGCTGGTGGTTGGAATATATGTTCAATGGCTTTTAAATCATGGTGCAGACATGAAGACAGTAGTATTTGGAAGAATTTTGCAATACAATGAATGTAAAAACAGAAATGGTTTAGAGGTTAACCTCATCAGTAAACATAAAGTTCAATGCCTCCAAAACAATATCCTTATCCGGTGATGAAGACAGGGAACCTAGTAACAGAGAAACATTACTTTCAGGATAACCCACATCATGAAACAAAAAAAACTATGTTGCCACCGAGCTGGAAAATGAAAAAGTGTACACAAACCTAAGACACGTGATTTTTCCTGTGGTTCAGATGCTTCTCTGTAGATTTTAAGGAGAGCATCATAACCGGATCTGTTTGAGGTGCTAACAGTTCGCATCACAGCAAGATATGCAGCCTGCACAACACTGCATATTAGACATCAAAGAGGTAACACTGCAATGGTATGTAAGGAAAAACAATGAGACCTATGACCTTTCTAGTATCTGGTGGAAGAAGGGAAGTTTTGCGGTCTTCAAAGAAGATTTGGAAACGCCGAACTCCTTCATTTATAGTTTCATTATGTCCAAGTCTGACCATCGCAGTCAAGAGCAGTGATCTAAGCATTACATCAAGATGGCTCTCACCATCCTTAGGGTCCCAGCCTAATTTTCTGAAATATTAGGTACATGGAGCCTTTTAATATTGTCACAAGTAACGACAAGGGAGAAGCAAGAATGTTTGTAGTAGCAGAAATTAACACTAAGCTTAAGCTAGTTCTCTGTTTATATGCATAAGGATAGACAGAAGTAGGACACAAACAAATAAACATGGAAACTTAACACAATTTTATGTCAGTCCACAAATAAACATGGTGAAAACAAGTAAATATGAAGCCTATTGGCATACATGGCAGCTGGGAGAAGAAGGTTGATCAAAAGCTGTTTGATATCTTTGTTCAAGTCAGGAGTAGCATCAACTGTTATTTTAGAAATGCTTAAGCATACCTGCCAAGAAAGAGGACACATGAATCTGATATTTAATAGAAACATCAAATGCCATCGAATTGATTTGGAGATATAAGGTTTTAGAATCCACTGGAGGTGCAAGATTACTTACAGAGGTTACATGTGAAAGTACAGTGTAATCAGACTCATCATTATAAGCATTCAGCAGTCGCAACAATGACGTCAGTGTTTGCTTGCAAGCAACAGAGAGTGCATACGAATCTTCCACGATACCTGCAAGAAGAATGTGACACCTTGTCAAAAACCTTGAAAAAGTATACAATAACGCTGAATTTTTCTTATCTGTACCAATCTTATCCATTAATGAGAGCTTCTTCGCTTTGATTGCATTTACAAGTCCAGCTGCAAGTTCATCATCATACTTCACTCTATAAAATCCAGTTTGATCTATATTCAATTTGATCCAAATGTTTTGATTCTTCTCCCCATCAGCACTTTGAGAGGCAGCAAATTCTTTAATATTTATCTTATCCGTTTTATCTTTCAATAAGAACTTTTTCTGTGCATCATATGAGCCACAGCATGATGTTACAGGAACAATCCACATGCCAGGACCAGAGGATCCATCAGACAGAAACTGTGCCTGTAAGGGGACAAATGACTTAGCAACAACCTTTTCCGCATAACATAAGCACTGAGATGGACAAGCAGGTGCATTTTGCTGGTTCTTTTTGTAAACTGTAAAGATTGGCTTTCTTCTGAGAAATGACATCACAGACAATATGGCAAGGTAACAAACTAACAAAACTGTTTCAACTTTCAAGGTAAAACAACTGATAATCCTGATGTAAAAATCTTAATGGCTTCACTTTGTGCTATACATACAGACAAATGACATGAAAACTAAGGCAAATGAAAGAAACACTAATATTATCATGATAATATTAAATATTATTTTGAAGTCAATAAGAAAAATAGGTTCCATGTTATCTGACTATAAGGAACTATTTGATGGTCCGAACAACCAAGAAAATAGAGGTCCCAGAAACAAGAAATAACGACCAATTGACTAGGTCAGAATGTCAGATACATCATATAGCTAAATAAAATAGAAATTGAAAAAACAAGTAATATATCACTGAAGACAAAAATGAAAGGTTTTCAGCAAACCTGTTCAAGTTCCAAATCATGTCCATTGATTTTTGCATAAATAACAGGATATCCTTGTTGCTTAGTCCATGTAGTCATCAAATCCTTAACAGGCTCCCCAGATTCCTCCTCAAGAACAGCCCATAGGTCTTCAGTCTTAGCATTCGAGTAGGCATACTTCTTTATATATGAAGCCAAAGCTTTCTGAAACAGTAAACATTTGCCAAAAAAAGTGGGTACCAGAAGAATACAGGTAGGAACACAGCCAGATAGGCAAACATAATAAATTAGAAACATAACAAATGGTCATTTCATTTGTGTGCAAACGTAATAAATTAGAAACATAACAAATAGTCATTTCATTTGTATTAACGAATACACTAAATAGAAATTTGGTAGGATATCTTTAGCTAAGATGCACTGCATCAGGATAGCTGCAGCGACAAGTAGCCTTGTAGTTAATGACACACAATTTAGAGATGACTTACCAGACCAGATCCTTTTTTTTCTCAAACAGGCAGGAGCTGCTTATAATTTCATTTATAACAGATGAAAGTACAAGGGAGAGGGAGTAAACTCCCAATCCCCAACACACCCAAAAACACCAGACAACCTCTACAATGAGTTGTATTGTAGAGTTGTAGAGAGATTTATAGCCCTTCAATTTGTGCATAGAAATCAAATGATATGAGTTGCATTGCAATGACAATCTGTACAATGGTGGCAGAGTAGTCTCAGTGCTAAAATTTAGCTTAAAGGGCAGTTGCTTTGTGAAAAAGCGATATCTTTCTCTCACCTCCCACCATTTCATCCATGTCATTAAAATACTATGTGGCATTGCAGGAGACAACCTATGAGACTGCTAACATGTGACAATGTACTTGCCCTTTATTTATGAAGAAAATGACAGGAATAATGTGCGAGGATGCTCTACCAGCAAAGATACAGAATAGGATATAACTCATAGGAGAAACAACATTATACCTGAAAACGCTCTGCACCAAGGTAACTTTGTAGCATACGAATAACAGAAGCACCCTTGTCATAGCTTATGGAATCAAAAATTGCATCAATTTCACTGGCATGGTTTACCTCAACCTGAACAAACAGGACAAATGGACATGTGAAATCAGAAACACTACAGAATGCTGAAATTGACAATATATTGGCACATTGCTGAAGTTCTCTAAAAGTATAATGTAAGACTCTACAGCAGACGTGTCAGCTCCTCCAGAGCTGGAGACATCCAAAGCCAGCAGGAAGCAAAAAACCCCATCATGGTAGATGGGACATGAGGTGATTGGTAAGGAGATAGCAGAAGAGACTGGCAGCACTGCCAGAGATGGCAGTGGTACAACTGGAGAAGATGGCAGTAGTGAAGAGATGAGAAAGGTAGCTGGGGTTTAGTCTTATGCCCTCAGACCATCTTAAAAAGGCAAAGAGATGTACCTACATCTGCAAACATTCCATTGCTATCAGGTATGTGTACACGACTACACGAGAATCATGCCTGTTGGAGATTCCATAAGCTATACAGCCCAAGTTACCACACATATGCATGCTGCAATTAAGATGCATAGTTCAAACAAAAGTTCATCTAAATTTCAGAACATTGATTGAACCGTAATAACATCAAAGGGCAGCAATGATTCAGTCACTGTACATGCCATGTGTGTCTGATTCTATTTAAGTTAAATGTATCTTATTGTCTATATTCCATATTGCCAGCAAAATGTTTTGCCACATCAGTTGTAGAACTACCAGAAATACCTTTACACAAAATATAATGCAGAAAAATGAAAAACAGCCAATTCCATCAACAGGAACTGGGCCTATAATGAAGAATAACTCTGTATAAAAAAATGAAGAATACCTCGATAGGGTGAGACTCTGCAAGGGCATCCAATTTGAGGCCAGAGGTCGTCTCATCAAGGAATTGTGTCCAGTTATTCCATTCAGGGAATAAAGATTCTACTGCTAAATAGCTTACCTGTTGAAACATAGGATTTACAAAAAGGAATTAGCGTTACACAGAAATAGGCTATAAATTGCTCAAAAATGGTGGAAGGATTGATTACCCAGGAAGCAAAACCCTCGTTTAGCCACAAGTGAGTCCACCATTCCATGGTCACAAGATTGCCAAACCATTGGTGCGCCAACTCATGTGCAACAGTTATTGCTACCTAAGTAGAGAAGATATAAAGGGGAAAAGAGGAGATATACTTGGTTATAATTGTAGCAAAGCAATCTAGGCAACAGTCACCAATAATTAGCCAATGAAATAAATGGATTGATTGAAATATATCTATAACCTGTTGCTTGTTGGATGCTGATGATAGTAGCTCATCATACAGCAAAGCTGTATCTCGGTAAGTGACTAGCCCATAGTTCTCCATCGCCCCAGCAGAAAAATCCGGGATAGCAATCATATCCAACTTAGGTAGTGGATAAGGAGTGGCGAAATAACTAGGAAACAAAATGCCATTAGTAATCCTGATCCCAGTGTACATCTATTAATAACTCGAATTATCGAAAAAAAAATCAGCCTCATTTGGCCTCATTATTTATAAATACATTTTAGAATCAAAACTAGACTCAGACTTACTCCTTATATAAATCCAATGACTTTACAGCAACATCTAGTGCAAACTTTCCTTGATTAGTCTTGCCAACTTGAGTATAGACACGAACTTTGGTTCCTAATTAAATAAATGAATTGAAATGGAATTAGGAAAAGAACAATAGAAAAGCATTTTCAAAGAAATGGTCAAAATAATGGACAGTCAAAACTGAACTTGTACCCTCTGATGTTGAACTCTCTATGTAATCAAAGATGCCAACAACTATAGCCACAAGATAGGTTGACATTAGTGGAGATTCCTCATAATAAACAGTCTTGATAGATCCACTGACAGTCTCCTTAGCCACTGGCATGTTGGACAATGCTACCAGGTCAGATGGAACTTCTAGTGTTAGCTTGAACTTAGCCTGAAAATAAAAAAATATATATAATATAAAGATAATAAATCATTTTAGATAGTGAATCATATGTTTTAAATTCTATGTAGAGGATGTTTTAGCCTGTAAGAAGACTCAATAAAAAATGATTTCACTTGTTTATTCTCATATTTGGGAATATATCAATTATCGAAACATTGTTCAGAAAATAAAGAACAAGTTAATCACCTTAAATGCAGGATCATCCCAACATGGAAAGCACCTCCGCGCATCAGCGGCTTCAAACTGTGTAACCGCCATATTTCTTGACTCTCCATTGTATAAATATTTGCTGCAAGCAAATGCCACCAGAAAATAATAAAAGGAGAGATCACTTCATCATACATAAAAACATTAACCTCAAGAAAATTTGGGATTACATCATTCGACAACCACGGACATATCAAAATATCCCAAAATTATAATATTGCTTTTTAAAAATCCACGGATAAAGGTTCCAGAAACAGTACGAACTTATGGTCTCTCTCCAAGCACATTAGTCAGAATGGCATGGTTATTATGCACAGATTTACTGCATCCTGCTTGTGCTAGTTAACTTCGACACTAAATGTCAGTAATAACTAATACCTGACTCAGCCATGTTATGGAAAGATACAAGTTAAGTTATGTCATTATGTGAGTTATCTAGTCGGTTAGTATTAGGTAAGGTTAGAGAGCAGGAGATGCCTGATCATCAGATGATAATCTACCTTGGGCATTGATTAGAGCACCTAGTCTACAGGTGAAGCCAAGAATTATCCAACAATCTTCCCTATGTTACCTCCTTTTATCCACTGTCTGCATTGCCTGTTAACCATCATCACAGGCTCCTCTTCCTCCTCCTCCACCACCACCACCAGGGGTAGAGCATGGAGAAAGGAAGTGTGAGAGAGACAGCAGAGAGGCGCAAGAGAAGGGGATCATGAGCTTGATCTCCACAGATGTGGAGCCAGGGGCAGGGAGGCGGAGGAAGAACTGCTGGACTGCAAAGAGGAGAAGGCGATGAACATGGCAACAATCCCATAGATAGCAAGGATGGCAGCAGATAGGAGTTGCAAGGACCAGTGCTGGCTAAGGATCCAGCAGATGGTGGATCCAATGGCCATGGAACATGAATGAAAAGAGCGAAAGGTGAACTGGGGCGGGGTGGCAACAAGTATTCTGGCAGGCTGCCCCAGCCAGAAAGGTAGGTAGAGAATAGGTCCTGGAGCACTGTGTGTGATTGCTAGTATGTTGGTACGGTGACTAGTAGATGGTACAGATGACATATTGGGCAGGGTTATCAGCATCAGCATCCGGGCTAAAATCCTGGTGGCAGTTTTCTGGAGAATAAAAAAAAAACTTTGTTTTTTTGAACGAATAAAGACCAATTTCAAGTTAACACAGAACTGATGGTAGTTGGTAGAATCATGATCGATCTGCCAGATAAGACTGACACTACAGATGCCAAGATATTGGTCACTCCTCTGTAACTACCTCACACTTTTAGCATAATATGCATGGCAACAAGAACACATCCAGATGTCCCTGATGTACAGGCGTGCTAGTGAAACAACTGTATCGGTTGGTCCCAAACACGAATTTGTCACCACTGAAACTAAACAACCGAGAGTACATACCAACTAGGAATAATTGGAGTCTGCCATTCACAAGAAACTAGTACAGTAAGAGGCAGCGTATACCTCCTGTAGAATCCCCTCATCTGATCGTTGAGCGTCCCGGTGAAGTCCATGGTGAGCACTCCCTCGCCGAGGGGCAGGTCCCGGTCGAAGCCGATAACCAGGATCTCATCCTCCTCGAACTGCGCCACATCTGTCGGCGCCAAATCCTGCCAAAAAAAAAGTCAGTAAGATCAGAAGAGACTCGATCGACAGAAGATGGGGGGCCACGAGTGCTCGCCTGGAAGCGGATGGAGGCGCGATCGACGTCGAGCTCGGCGGCGTTGAGGACGAGGAAGCGGGTGGTCGCGGACACGGCGACGGCGACGGCCGCGGCGCCCGTGAAGGTGCAGGCGGCGAGGTCCGGGCGGAGGCGGAGGTCGTAGCGGAGCGGGGCCGCGAAGCGCGGGAGGCGCGCCTGGCCCCGAAACTGGTCCGGCGAGGCCGCCATTGCCGCTGGTGCGCGAGGAAGGGCGACCTTGCTTCCGGAGGCGGAGGAGCGGGGCGGCGCGGCGCGGCGCGCGGCGGTGGAGGTGAACTGACTGGTGGGGCGAGAGAAGTGCGGAGACGGCGACGGCACGGCAGGCAGGGGACCACTGTGACTCTGTGAGTCGGCTTTGTGTTACCGGAGTGGATACAGATGGGCCTGGGCTGGGTTTGCTTCCGGACCAGGCTTTGTCGGCCTATTTATTGGGCCAACCTTTTGCTTTACAGCGTGTTGCCACGGATATAAAGCTAGAATATAAATATATAATTTTTTATTATTGGTATAATTATCGAGATTATATATATATGGATGATATGTTTTGCTGATGTGGATATCATAATTCTTGTGCTAGTGAACTTTAATGCAAATGATAGTAGATTGCTAAGATGAACACCTTATATATCAAGAAAAATTGATAGTGGAGTTGACTGTTGAGGTGGACGTCTAACATAATATATTAGGAGGAATAGATAGTGAGATTTTGTTTTATAAGAGCTGTAGATTTTTTACCCAACCTATGACATAGATAATCAGCACCCTACCCATCTACGCCGGCTACCAGCGGCGGTAGGTGGCCGGCGGCAAGCGGCCGCAGCCTCTGCGTCTTTTCCTTGCCAAGTTCTATCTCTCCAACCCTTCATTGCCGTAAGATATGCCGTAAGCCTGTAAGAGCTTATACAACATAATTATCCATCTCAAGAATAAAAATCAAACTATTCAAATCTAACTTAGTTTATACAAACAATTATAAATATTAGATGATGTGAGATAAATATCTTTAGATTGACCGAATGCATATAGATATAAGTATAGAATTTTGATTAATTAAATTGTAAACAGTTTGACTAAGGTAACACTTTTTGGGCGGATGTATTTACCATCGGTTCCAAAGTTCCAACCAATATTGGACATGTCTATCTCATCTGTTTCATAGAAGCTGCATGTTTAAGCAGAATCATCTTTTTTTTACAAGATTCGACTTGGACACCCGCCACCGGATGTGGGTGTTCCTCCATATCGATCACCAGGCTAGGCCTTGTATAGTTTAATTTTTTTTTACAAAATAGGCATTGTAGCATTTTTATTTGTATTTGGCAAATATTGTTTAATTATGTAACTAAGCTTAAAAGATTCGTCTCACAAATTATAGTTAAATTGTGTAATTAGTTATTTCTTTTATCTATATTTAATACTCTATGTATGTACCGTAAGATTCAATGTGAAGGGAAATGTAAAAAATTTTACAAATTTTTTTAGAACTAAATAAGGACTAGGCCTCCCACGAAAGAAAAGGAGTATGCAGTAGTACTACTTCTAAAAAATATTATATGGATGCTTGTCATACCTAACTTGCAGTTGCCATGGTACCTTGGCTGGTGTTTGGATTGCATACAAGTTGTGGCAGCTACACATCCTTTCCAGTTGATTTATACGCTAATTTTAGTCATATAGTTGTAGCGGCCTTTTTCTCTGTCACACTTCTGTAACGACACTACAACTTGCTTGGCTGGTATAGTGGCTAGGAACCAAATAGCCTCCAGTATATTTTTAGGGGGTATTTGGCTAAAGGTGTTAAAGTTTAACATGTACTACATGTTTTTCGTTTTATTTAGCAATTAGTGTCTAATTATAGACTAATTAGATTTAAAAGATTTATCTCGTAAATTACTCTCTAATTGTATTTTTAGTTTTGTAAATAATCTATATTTAGTACTATATGTATATGTTCAAACATTCAATACGACAAGAGTTAAAGTTTACCAATGCAAACCAAATAAGTCCTTCTAGGCCTTGTTTAGTTCTAAAAATTTTTGCAAAATTTTTCAGATTTTCCGTCACATCAAATCTTTAGACGCATGCATGAAGTATTAAATATAGACGAAAATAAAAACTAATTACACAGTTTCGTTGGAATTAACGAGACGAATCTTTTAAGTCTAGTTAGTACATGATTGGATAATATTTGTCAAATACAAACGAAAGTAGTACTATTCATATTTTGCAAAATTTTTGGGAACTAAACAAGGCCTATATACTAAAGAGTAACGTGAAGAAGCGTACGAATCTGTGTCCCATACCCCATTATCAAATCGCTTGGTTCCTTAGCTAGATGCCAAAGCCATCAAAGTTGGTCCTAATGCAAATTGGTTGGCACGGTTGGATGACACGGCATAAAATTAAAAGTATTCTCATATATATTATAAAACAGTAGACGGAACCATTGGGAGATTGAAAAAGCAGCACTACTTTACCATGGAGACAAAGAAAAACTGTTGCATTCTGCCTTGTAGGTCTCTATATATCTAAGCATTATTTTTGTATGTCACTTTGATTTTTTGTCATATGACGAAACGAGTCTTCATGGGATCGAATAGAATAGTGTGTTGTAATACAAATCTATTATTGTTCCTGTTTTTAACAGTCCTGGCACACTGTTTTGTCTCGATGAAATAAGTTTATTTGGTTTTACAATGGTTGGAATCGCTTCCTATCGCTCTTCATCACCTCTGCAATATAGCTATTTTTGTTGATTTTATTCGTCGAAGGGTAATACGGTCATTGCGTGTAGCCCTCTCCCTCACCCAACCCGTCCCACGCCGCGCACCCTGCAGACTCCACGTCCCTCGCCCTAGCCGCCGTCGCCCTCCTGCCTCCCTCGCTCGCAGTGGCGTGGTCGCGCCCCTGCCTGCTCTCGTGGCGGCGTGGCGCAACCCCTGCCTGCTCCCATGGCAGCGCGGCGCGGCCTCTCGCCTACTCGCATGGCAGCCCGGTGCGACCCGGCCTGCTCACGCTGCAGCACCAGCGTGTGCGGCCGTGTGCAGAGGCGCTGCAGGGCGGCAACCAAGGGCCATGGCTGGAACCCTAGCAAATTGGATTTTCTATTTCATGATTTTTCTGTGATATGATTTTTCAAAGATTTAGCTAAAATAAAAAAATGACTTCAAAATCGTTTATAACAAGGTCAAAGAGGTAAGATGAACAGTTAGAGTTCGGGGAGAAAAATTGGACTTTCATGAAAGTTGAGAGATATAATGTATTTGAATTCGTATTTGATATATGAGAAATCCTTCTGATATCCAGAAAAAACTATGAGATATACTTTTTCTTTTGATAAAGATAAATTAACTGTGAGATAGTTGTTATAAAAAAGTTTATACTATAGTTAGTTGTGAGATGTAGTGCTTTATATAAATATAAAGAAACCAAAAAAAATCAGCGTAGCAATGAGGGTTGAACCCATGTCCTTTGGAGGGGTATTGATGAAACATTCTTTTACCAACTGAGCTATACAAGGTTCAATCGAGTGGAAGTTTTATGCGAGTTTTTTTTCTACTAGTTAAGTGTCCGTGCGTTGCTACGAGAATAAAATACATATGTAGCAACATCACACACATTCCACTCTCGCTGTCATCGGCTGCCTTCCATAGGGAGACGATCTAACACACATATTGTGCAACCGCCAACCATAATAAGAGCAATTAAATGAATCATTTATTTAAATCATACAAAAGGAGGAAATTGGAGAAAATAACGGCAATATAGTGCTACATAATCAGGTCATTCTCATTTTCTAAAATCAATGTATACAAGACATATATAAAAGTTAATAGATAAAGCATAGGAGAATGGAGCATGTTTACCTTGATGGTTCACCTTAGCAAAAATATTGATGTGCCGATGGAATCACAAAGACATGGCACTCTAGTTCTTCCTAGCACCCTAAACAATGGAACAAGAAGTCTGTACTCAACACAGTAATATCTATATTATTATTCACCAATATTTCTACTATATAACCATTGACAGTTTCGATACATAGTTGTTGTTCCTTTCTTCTTTTATATGTTTCTCAAAGTTTTTTATTTTTTTGTCCTTTTTCTCTTGAGACATTGCACGCCATCGAGCCTTATGTCCTTTTTACTAACTGAAACCACCACATGGAAATCTATCAGAGCACACAAAACTGCAGGTGGCAAGGTCACCCAATTTGCAGTTTTATATAACTGGGAGCATAATTCCTTTCATATACTCCTCCCTGTAATATTAACAATAGTAATATTTGGGATTTCTATTTTCTTATTTTCTTGAATTAGCATGATCGTACTGCTTCTTCAAAATGAAAACTATGAAAAAAACAGCCTTCAGAGGGGACTATATATTTCTATTTTCTTATTTTCTTGAATCTATGTTCTCCCTCCTTCTTCAAAATCAAAACTATGATCCTCTTATTGTAGGCAGGTCAAAAACTATGATCCTCTTCAAAATCAAAACTATGATCCTCTTCTTCAAAGCACACAGAAATGCAGGTCGCACACAGAACTGCTTCTTCAAAAAAACCATGATCGTACTGCTTCTTCAATTATTAAAGTATACAAAATTATAAGAGGTTGACAAATCAGCACATGGAAATCAATCAAAGCACACAGAACTACAGGTCGCAAAGTCACTCAACTTGCAATTTTATATAACTGAGAGCTAAGTTCATTTCATATATGCCGTACTGGACATTGCGGACATATAGGAGCCATTTTTTGTAGATCCAATAAACAATGAGCAAGTAACTCTAGAACAAGAACAAGACATATAACTGAGTATCTCAAATCACATCCATCCAACCACAACTCTTTGTGGAATAATGATAACAAGAGAGATTGAGCAATGTCTTTGTGGAATACCTGGACTGGAGGAAGGGGACGTGGAGACAGAGAAGAATAGTGTTTGATGGCCTACACCAGGTGGAGTAACAGACAAATGTAGCTCAACGTGAGACAAATCATCATATTATGGTAAAAAAACTAATTTTATATAGAAATTTTTACTAAGGACATATTCCTGAACTGAATTGTACATATTCCTTTGCTGAAATAAACTATAAAGAGAAATTTTAGAACTAAAGAATACTTATAATCCTTTGTTGGATGGTGAGTTTCAGAACACCACGTCCTCTTTTACCTGAAGTACAAATGGATATGACAATGTCAATAATAAAGGACACCAATGTAAGAAACATAACACTTGTACAAATGTAAGAAACTTGTGGTTTATGATGCCATGAAAATAGAAACAATAATTAGCATTGATGCACTTGCATTTTAGATTATTATCAGAACAATTAAAGTATGCAAAGGGTAACTGAATGTTGTTCATCTAAATTTGAATTGTTAACACTTGTACAAATGTTGTTCATCTAAATTTGA
>Ga0182004_10001504_pt1 | contig 17160 bp, 16 predicted proteins | sample Sormic07211540_1_FD_120479 | JGI IMG/M metagenome (GOLD analysis project Ga0182004, IMG submission 120479) | Endophyte microbial communities from Sorghum bicolor roots, Mead, Nebraska, USA - 072115-40_1 MetaG | ecosystem: Host-associated > Plants > Roots > Unclassified | place: USA: Nebraska...
AAAATGTCTCAAATGGGGTAAAGTTACCAGCTCCAAGAAAAGGTATTCTATGCAAAGTAAACTAAACAACCAAACACACTAATTTGTTAGCCGGGTTTAGATAATACAGGCAACCAAACAATTAGCTTGATGAGATCACGCTAAAATTGCCTAGGCTAAGATTCTATCCAGGCTAGAAATAAGCCAGGAAACCAAACACACCCTATGCAAAGTAAGGCCTTGTTCAGTTTGCAAAAACGGTTGAAAAATGACACTGTAGCACTTTCGTTTTTATTTGACAAACATTGTCCGATCATGGAGTAACTAGTTTTAAAAGATTTGTCTCGCGATTTGCAGATGAACTGTGCAATTAGTTTTTATTTTCATATATATATTTAATACACCATGCATGTGTCGCAAGATTCGATGTGATGGAGAATTTTGAAAATTTTTATGAACTAAACAAGGCCTAAGCCAACTAACCAAATAAACATATGTTATAGTTAGGCTAAAACAATACAGATATCCAAACAACTATCAATTGCTATTACTAGCCTGTCTTAGAGCATCTCCAAGAGACTAGGTAAAATTATATTCTAAACTACAAGATTTAGCCATTGTGTAAAATAAAAAAACTCACTCAAAGCATAGAGTTTCATAATAGCCTTTGTATAGGATAGCTAGTGAGGACGACATGCTATATATGACAAGCGAAAATTTAGGAATAGTAAACTTGCTATTTTAGCAAACCAGATAGCACACCTGTTGGTCAGGCTGGGCACCAAAAACCAAGAACCGAGAACCGAACCAAAATTACATGGAACTGAACCGAAAAATACCGAAACCGCAAAATTTGGTTCCTATTTGCCATGTACCGAAATTACCGAGATAAATTCAATTTTGTACCTCGGTAAACCAAAGTACCCAATGTGTACCGAAATATCAAACAGGCCCAAGAACAGCCCACATAAGCCTAAGCCAACTTATCCTCTTGCGCCAGGAACCCTAGCCCAAGTGCCCAACTTTCGTCCCCATCCTCACGCAGGCACATCGCACGCTGTAGCCGCTTGCACTTGCAGTGCCGCAGCCCCCCCCCGTGGCCCAGCGCCCTCGCCCCCCACGGCCGCACCTCTCGCTCAGGCTGGGCACCAAAAACCGAGAACCGAACCGAAATTACCTGGAACCGAATTGAAAAATACAGAAACCAAAAAATTCGGTTCCTATTTGCTAGGTACCGAAATGACCTGTACCTCGGTAAACTGAAGTACCGAAATATCAAACAGGCCCAAGAACATCCCACATAAGCCTAAGCCAACTTATCCTCTTGCACCCAGGAACCCTAGCCCAAGTGCCCAACTCCCGTCCCCATCCTCACGCAGGCACGCCGTACGCTGCAGCCACTCGCACTCGCAGCGCCGCAGCCGCCCCCGCGGCCCCGGCCCCCCCCACGGCCACGCCCCTCGCCATCCTCGCGGTCGCACCGTCGCGGCTCACGCAGGCACAGGCGCACAGCACGCTAGCAGCCAGCGCCGCACCCGTCGGCCACCGCAGCCCTAGCGGCCCCTCTCGCGCCGGCGCGCCCATCCTCAAGGTCGCCGCTCGCGCAGGTGCAGCGCGGTCACCGCACCCGCCGCAGCCCGCGGCCCTACCGCGCCCATCCTCGCTGACGCTCGTCCCCAGCACCGGAGTCGTCGACGTCCGTCTTGACGCCGACGCCCTGTCCCTTGAGCGGTCACCAGACACTCAACGCAGCGAGCCAACGACGGCTACTTCCATTGTTGAATTACATGCTGCCGAAGTCTGTTCGGTAATTTCGGTAAATACCGGAACCGAATCGAATTTACCGATACCGAATTTCCTCGGTACCGAGTTTTTTTAGAAATTGATCGGTATCTATTTTTTCAGGAACCAAATTTATATAAATACCGAAGTACCGAATCAGTTCAGTAATATCGAACGCCTACTTTTACTTTAAAAATGTAAAAATAACATAGATAATATGGATATGATATGTGTTGGAGTGCGAGGCTTGTGTAGCGAAGGAACCAAACGCACCCAGTCGTTCCTCCTGCTTCCCACTCCCACCAACCTCCTCGCGTGTTCTTCCTTCTCCCAATTTCCCTAAATCCCGATCTCCACTGCTAACAGGCTCCCCCTCCTGCCTCCCGCCTCTCGCCAGTCGCCTCGCGCCGTCGCCTCCGTCCTCCGCGCACCGGCTGGCGACCCTGCGTACGCACCTCCCTCTCCCCTCCCGCCTCTGCTGTACCGTGGGAGCCCGGCCAGCTGCCTAGGGTGGCCAGGCCTTGGCTCCGCCGGTGGCTGTGGCGTTGCTTTGCTCCCTAATTTGGTTGGATCAGGCGTGTCCTGGGAGCTATGGTCAGTGCATTGTCTGTTGCCAGGTCATAAATGTTGAGTCTCTGACTGTTTAGTGAGGATTCTTATTTGCTAATCATGAATTTGTCTGCGTGAAATTTCATATGGATTACCTCTTTTTTTTTCGCACACGAACATCTACCACTAGATGCGAACTACAGTTCACTGACTATTTCATTTGTACACAACAATGCATACTTCATTAACAGTGCAAGTCACTTCTGCAACTGCTTATCGAACATCTCATAGTACGGTATTACCATGCTGTATGTGGTTTTTTGTTTGATGTAATAGTATATAATGTTTTTTCCCTTTTTTCTATTCCAGCTATGCTGATTGTGAGGAATTTGGTAGGACCTCTATCAGGGTTTTAAAACTAGAGTGGTGCCGCCCCAGCTGGCCAGCTATATAATATGGACGAGTAAGAGTTGCTTCAGAATAAACCTTCTTTCCTAAAGATGTTACGTTTAATAATTGTATAGTGACCGTTTTGTGTTTCAAATTAAGCAGAGAAAATGTTGTTGAGCTGCTGCAACGTTATCGCCGTGACCGCCAAGTATTACTCAACTACATTCTTTCTGGCAACTTGATCAAGAAAGTTGTAATGCCACCTGGTGCAATCTCTTTGGATGATGTAGATATAGACCAAGTCAGTGTTGATTATGTCCTCAACTGTGCTAAGAAAGGTGAAGTATAGCTTTATTATCGGAGTTCCTTTTTTGTTTGTTCTTGCATCAATTCTGAGAGCGCTTAGAAAATGTAGGTGAACCTCTTGACCTTGGAGATGCCATCCGCCTTTTTCATGATAGCCTTGACTATCCGTATGTGGTGAGTTGGTTTATATTTTGTTTTCTTACTATTTTTTTTGTCTTGCTGAAAAGTTCTTTTGTTGGTTTCGTTTGAGTTAGTTCTTTTGTACCACATCTCATATGAACATCTAGATACTTTTGTCTCCCTTATTTTGATGGCATACATTTTATCCATTATCATATCCATGTACCTAAATACTATTATTTCTTTGGCCAGAATAACACTGGAGCTGTAGAGGAGTTCTATTTACTTACAAAACCAGAATATTCAGGACCAGCTCCAACAAGAGAACCACCCCCTATCCCAGCCACTGCACCATCACCAGTTGTGATACCACCACCGGATGTGGAACCAGCACCAGTTATTGTGTCATCACCAGTCGCAGCTACCAACTTGACAAAATCACAATCATTTGATTCTCCGACCGAGAAGGAATTAACTATTGATGACATTGAAGACTTTGAGGATGATGAAGATGAATTTGATGGTCGAAGGGCTTCTAGAAGACATCAAACTGATGCCAGTGATCTACTGTTGCGGTTACCACTATTTGAAACAGGTACGAGTTATGAATTGATGAACAACTACCCTGAAATTACATGTTCAATAACAGATACAGATAAAGTGCTATGCCTTTTGGTGATCATCCATCTGTTCTGTTTTCGTTTGGGTATTTCATTGGTGATTTCGTCGTATCATACTAGTCGTGTGCTATTTTTCTCTCTCTCGAATGTGCAGTGCAGGAGAGTTGCATATCATTTCAACTAATAATAAAAAGATGAAGAAAAATCCACAATGATCAACAGTACAACTAATGCGCCATGGGAAAATATACAAATGACCCGACAAACAAAACCTGGCCTAAACTAAGCCATTGATAGGGAGCTGTCCCTGGCTCCAGCTGCACACTAGACCTCCCTACTCTTTCTTTTTATTTTTTTAATTGCCTGAAAGATTTCACTCTAATGAAGTAATGATTGGGATAACTAGGCCATTAGTCATCAGTTACTTCTTCAACCTTTTTCATCTTCGAGCTTGAAAGTTATTGGCAGGTACGCTACTTTTTCAGGTATTACAGATGATGATCTTCGTGAGACAGCATATGAGATCCTTGTTGCTGCTGCTGGTGCTTCAGGGTAGGCCTGTGCATCTCTTTACATCCACATAGGGTTCTCATTAAAAGATAACAAGTCTTCCTAGGGCACAATATAACCTATCCTATTTTGGTACATTTAGGGGTCTTATAGTTCCTCAGAAAGAAAAGAAAAAAGAGAAGAGGCACAGATTAATGAGGAAACTCGGTCGTAGTAAGAGTGAAAGTGTGGATACCAACACTCACCGACAACCTGGTTTAGTTGGTTTGCTTGAAACCATGCGAGCTCAACTTGAGGTTTGATGTCCTAACTTTTTTTCCTGGTGACTAGATTAGCATGCCATTTTCTTATCTTAACCTATTAGTCCACTCAAGTTTAATTATATTTCTACATTTGTATGCTTTTACCTTCTAAATTTATTTTGAGTGTTACACAAGACATCATGGAGAACTTTGTAATCTGAAATGTCATTATTGCCATTAGTGTTTTAAATGCAAACTTTTGAGGTGATTAGATGGCATTTCTGTGATACTAACTCATTTTGATGAAGAAAATTTCTTAAAGGACTTTTGTACCTTAAATCAAAGGAATATAAGCACCTTTTTCCTGTGTAGATTACCAGATTAAAATTGCTGAATATAGAGGAACTGCTATTTATCCAATCGAATCTAGTGACTGACTTGCTATTCAAAATTATTAAGTGAATAGTTAATTTTTGGTAGTTGGCACCTGCCACTGGAAATCTACAGTTCCCTAGGTTGTATCTTGGTGATTCCAGGTCCCATAAAGCATTTAAATATGCTCATTTTTACATTTGCTGACTGCATCCCCCCTTTTTTTCTGGATAGATAACAGAGTCCATGGATATTCGAACTAGGCAAGGATTACTCAATGCTATGGTTGGCAAAGTTGGAAAACGGATGGACAATCTTTTGATTCCATTGGAACTATTATGCTGCATATCCAGAGCTGAATTTTCTGATATGAAAGCATACCTTCGTTGGCAGAAGAGACAGGTTAGCATTGCTTTGGTCAGTTATTTTCTAAATGACCTTGAATCATATCCTCATTTCATAACATTATATCCTATCATCTGTGTTTTTTGGGGTTTAGTTAAACATGCTGGAGGAAGGCCTCATAAACCATCCAGTTGTTGGATTTGGGGAGTCAGGTCGAAAAGTCAATGAGCTAAGGAGCCTTTTTAGAAAGATTGAAGAATCCGAGGTTTTATTCATACACAAGAAAAAGTATTATGCTTGACCTCTTATAACCCTTGCACGAAATCTCCACTAATTGAGAATTATCCTTGTGTATTTTTTCGCTAGTCCTTGCCACCATCTGCTGCGGAGGTTCAACGCACAGAATGCTTAAGATCACTGAGAGAAGTTGCCACTTCTCTATCTGAAAGGCCTGCCCGGGGTGATCTTACTGGTGAGGTTTGTCACTGGGCTGATGGATACCATCTGAATGTAGCATTGTATGAGAAGATGCTTGGCAGTGTTTTTGACATCTTGGATGAGGGAAAAATTACAGAGGTCACTATCTCAAATCCGTGATTGCAGTTTTCCACTGAGTAATTTCACCATTAGCAATGATGTTTCTCTTACGTTTTTTCTTTAATCCACCAGGAGGCGGAGGAAATCCTTGAACTCTTGAAGTCGACTTGGCGGATACTAGGAATCACAGAGACTGTTCACGATACATGCTATGCATGGGTATTATTTCGACAGGTGAATCCATGATGAAGTAAATTAAGGCTAAGTTTGTGGAAATTCTGTTTTTTTTTTCTGTGTTGCTGCCAAATATCTTTACAACAGCAACCAGTGTGTTTCTTCACTGCTGAATATTGTCCATGAATTGCTTATTGAATTGAGCCTATTTTAGCATCTTGGGCTCTTTCTTAAAAGTTCCGCATCTGTCAAAAGCAGGGAGGAGGTTGTTCAGGATAGGGTTTCAAGTTTTGTGTTTATATATATATGCAAATAGAGTTTCCTTAATATGCAATAGTTCACTGGAAGCTAGATGTTCTACAAAGTTTTATTCTGCACTGTGCTACTGGTTTAGCTCAAATAAGCTGCCTCCATAAGAGTGATAATCTCCTGCATGTTCAAGAAAAAAGGAGTATGGTAATTGACATAGGTTCTGCAACTCAGTTTGTTCTTACAGGTGAGCAAGGACTTCTGAAAGTTGTGATTGGCCATTTGAGGAAGATACCTTTGAAAGAACAGCGTGGTCCGCAGGAAAGATTACACTTGAAAAGCCTGCGTAGTTCTGTTGATGCTGAGGGTAGCTATCAAGACTTCACATTTTTCCAGTCTTTCCTGTCTCCAATTCAGAAATGGGTGGACAAGAAACTAAATGACTATCACCTACATTTCTCCGAGGTTTGTTTTCCAACCTCCTGGTTTGGTCTTGTGCTACACTGTATGCATGGACAGTTATTCTATGGAAAATATACCCTTTACTATTTGGAAGCTAATCCCTTTGTTTCGACAAATGTTTGATTTTGTTAATTTGTTTACTTTATGTAGCAATATTTACAATACCCTTTTCACTGAAGGTTATTTTTGTAACGTGTCCCGCTCATGTAATCTTTTGTTCATTTGTTATTTTGAACCCGCAGCACACATGTGCATAAGGTTGGTCATCGTTATTTAGCTAAGTTAAATGTAATTGCATTACCTTTCTAGTCCGATCAATAAATTTAGTTCTGAAATCTCTTATGAACATTGTCATCTTCATCTCTTTCTCATTTTGGCCTCTTATATGTTTCGTTCACTTCCTATGCATAAGATTTACCACATATTTTTCTCTTGATCCACCATTTTATCCATGGGTGCATGTTGCTATTATTCAGATTTCAGTACCAGACATATGCTACTCTACGCATTTCATACATTATATTATATATATACTCCCTCCTGTCTGGTTTATAAGGCGTAGTCAAACATTGCATGGTCACCCAAATTACAAGTTGACCATTCATTTATTCTATATTATATATTTTTATTATTATAAAATTATGATCATTGGATAGTATATTTGATCATGAATCTAACAATATCAAGTTTACAATTGTTAAAAATTGTTCACCAAATTATTGGTCAAAGATTGTGAAGTTTGAACCTTGTTTTGCGTGTTCACCTTATAAACTGGACCGGAGGGAGTATATAATATACCACACTGAACCTTTTTACTCTCATTTGCTTGCAACAAGAGATCATTATTTTCTGCACATTCAGACTTTCTTTATATTTACAGGGCCCCAGCTTGATGGCTGATGTTGTGACAGTGGCAATGCTTACAAGGCGGATTCTTTGTGAAGAAAATGACAAGGTGCTTTTACTTTACTTTTGTTTCTGATCACTGTTGTTGCCATCTCACTTTAATGGTAACAATTTCTGTTCTATTTGAATACAATCACTGCAGAGTAAAAGAGAGCAGAAGTGTTCATTGTTTGCACATTTAGAAAATTCTGATTTTGGGCACCCATTTACTTTTGTGCATCAGGCACCGGAGTCTCCTGACAGAGATCAGATTGACCGTTACATCACTTCTTCAGTCAAAAATGCTTTCTTGAAGGTGACATTTGTGCAGCAGCCATTATTCCATTGGTAGTGTAGTTCAAATTTATATGGACTAAATTTCCTATCTTTGATTTAACCCCATTTTACCATGAGATGGTTATCGATGACACATTTATGTTCTCATGTGTGAAACCTTCAATCTTTATCGGTTGTCACTGGTCATTGCACCTGTACATTACTTTTTCACATTTCATTTTTATCTGTTTGACTACTCTTAGGGAAACATCATATGCATTATTCCTAGTGTGGACAAGATTCTTCTCAGCTGGATGTGTTAGATGATTGTTCTTTTTGTTTTTGGTAGAGGACATCCAAGCCTGATATAAGATGTATGGTCTGGATGGTTGTTTTGTATCTTTGCCTAAACATTCCTGTGGATATTTCTGGCCATGTGGTTACAAAGGATTTGTAGTGGTGCCTTTGTGTCTAAACATTTATGTGGATCACTTCCGTGTGTTGAAACCTGAATTGGACATCATCATTAAAGTTCAGATAGCACAATAAAGAATTGGCACATACTTGTGTTCCTTTTGATGATACGTTACCATCATATCATTTATTGTAAGAAAAATATGCTACCATTTCATTGGTTGATGAAACATTCTACTATTTTCCTTCCAGATGGCACATTCTGTAGAGTTCAAAGCGGATGCTACACATGAACATGTTTTAGCGTCTCTAGCTGAGGAGACAAAGAAACTTCTGAAGAAAGATACAACCATTTTTACACCTGTTTTGACAAAATGGCATCCACAGGCAGCAGTTGTTTCTGCTTCTCTCATCCATAAACTTTATGGAAATAAATTGGTAGGTTATATCAAGCATATCTTTTAAATGAATTTGACTTTGTAACTTCGTGTCTGCATGCTTACATAGAATCGTTTTTGCCAGAGACCATTCCTTGAGCATGCTGAGCATCTTACGGAGGACGTGGTTTCTGTATTTCCGGCAGCTGATGCTTTGGAGCAATACACAATGTCTGTGATGGCTTCTGTTACTGGAGATGATGGTTTGGATAGCATATGCAGAAATAAGCTAGCTCCATATCAGGTCACCTTAACCTTCATGAAGTAGTATAGAACTTAGATAAGTGCAAGCAACCCATGTGTTTACTTACATTTTTTTGCCATTTTATCAACCAATGAGTGCTGAACAGCGAAAGATAGATAATGTGTTATGTATTTAAGTGCATTGTTGGTGTAGTGTTGTTTATCCTAAATTTTTTTTTCGAAAACCTTGTTTATCCTAATTCTCTGCTTTCCTTTTCTTAGATTGAAAGTAAATCTGGTACATTAGTTTTACGCTGGGTGAATGGCCAACTTGAGAGAATTGAAACTTGGGTTAAAAGGGCTGCTGACCAAGAGGTAACCCACATCTGTGTCTTTTTTGTTTATAGATAATTTCTTTGCCTAATTGTATTATTACTAGTACGGCCATTCACCATGGGATTTGAAATGAAAAATCCAAGTTCTTTATATCCTTAGAAGTGTCTTTCAGCGTATTTGTTAGTTTGATGTTTGACCTTAAATTCAAGAAAGTAAAAACATATGTTGTTAGTGAAAAATTTTATATAATGTTTACTTGAGCTTTGTGTTTTAACTAGTGACTATATATTGTGCTATTTGAACCTGCTATGATTTATGGAAATTTCCATAATTGAAGGATGGATTTCTGGAATCTATTGAAACCGTTACTTGGTCTAGTTCTATTTTCGAATATATATAATTGCAGTTTTCTACCTGTGAGTTTGTGTAAGGATCCAATAACAATTTTGACTACTGCTTCCGTTTCCTTCTCAGTTCTTTGCTGGCTTATTTTTGCTATGTAACGTTAGTTAATACTTGTGAACTACAATTATCGTTTTGTATGTTCCTATCTTCCCTATTCTAATTTTTATGCTCCACAGGATTGGGACCCTATATCCGCTCAACAACGCCATGGGAATTCTATTGTAGAAGTCTATAGAATCATAGAAGAGGTGCTTCTTTTGTTCCTCATTATTTTGAAATTTCATTCATGCTAAAAGTTGTTTTGATTAAATGAAGTTTTTCTTTCATGCTGTAATCTCAAGAATTATTTTGTTTGCACTTTATAATTTGTTTTGATGTTATGTTTGCAATGCCATGTTAAAATGTTGATTTGGATGAAAGAATGTAATTGCTTAATCAAAAGCAGAAACAGTGCCCAGGAGGACGCATGTCCTTGAGATCATGACCGTCTTTGTGTAGCTCCTCACCAGAACGAAGTAACAGAGGATAACAAAGGCGCTTCAGCTGTATGTCTTCTTCACCCATACAGAACCAACTCCTCCATTGACCTCCACCCAGCACGCCATGGATCCTGCTCCCCCACCTCCTCCCCGCCCCTCCCGGAGCTTCGGCCCTTCACCACAGCTGACACTAACTGCTCTGATCATGACGCCTCCACCTCCTTACCCAACCACTGTTCACCATCACTGTGGCTGGTGGCACCCTGCTGCCGCTCCATCCCTCCAACCAGCCACCAGCACCGCAGGCTGGTAAACTCCCAGGACATCCCTCTACAGCCAGAGGTCCCCAAAATCCCCAACCCCGAACCCAATCCGTAACCTTGCAGGGGCCGCAGACGTGGTCACAGCGCGTTGAGAGGGATGTGAAGCGGAGGGCCAAGGAAGAAGGTTAGGCAAGGAGGAAGGAGGAAGAACTGAAGAAGCCTGCCGTTAGAAGCCTGTCATTAGAACTAATCTTGATGATCCAATCTGATGGACCCGATGTCCAGGACGTGCGTCCTCCTGCACACCAAATAATTTTTGTTGTTTAATTATAACTTAATTATGCAATCATTAATAATAAACTCTCTGTATGTATTCCCATGCCATCACGTTAGTAGTGTAGGTGATGAGATTTTTTGCACTTTAAATCCTTGGAGCACCTACGTATAGTCTAGTAATTTGTTTTTTTTTCCTTTTTTTTTCTTTGAGGGCATGGTAAAGTTTTCTTACATCCTTGTCTGCTGTTATATGTTTTTATTATTACCCAACAGAATAATACTCCATTCCAAATTGTAAGTTGTTTGGCTTTTCTAGATAGTATACATAGCTTTTGCTATGCACCCCTAGATATATGTTATGCTTAGATACATAGTAAAAGCTATGTATCTTGAAAACCTAAAATGACTTACAATTTGGAATGGAGGGAGTAGTAATGTTGTCTTTCATGATTGGCTTTGTGCCAGTGTGGCTCTGTAGTTAGTCCATTAATGAAACAACAGTGTCTGGCCTCCTATTTGTAGAGCCGGTTATTTGACAAGATCTAACAGATCTGATTTACATGTCCGTAGCAAATATCTACATTAAGGGTTAAGCAACTAAAAATTCTATGGAGGGTTGCTGCTGCTACTGTAGCCATGGCTTTACTGTGCTATGGCAACTCAAAGCTCAGCATGTCGTCCTAAGTAAAAATAAAGAAATAAGTAAACAAATATTGAACTCAAATGTGTGGTTAAAAATGTGACATAAAAGTATCAAAAGGTCATTTGTAAATTGTATCTCTAAAGGCAAGCCATAAAATTTGGGTTCTGTGTAATGTACATGAAGATACATTTGTGTGTTAGAGATATATGAAATCATCTTTGATCACCATTCTATATGTTTCCTTATTTACTTCTTTTTACTACGTACTGTCTACTGATTTTATGAGTGGCCCTTTCACACACGTTGTGCAATGATGCAAATTTATCATTTAATTAAGAAAGGGGAACACATGTCATGTAAATTAACATTTAAACTGTACTGAGGACGTCAAAGATAGTTCCTCCAAGAAAAATGGTGCCGAGTGCTCCAACCAAATTTGTTGGTGTTACTAGTGGCTTACTGGCTTTACTGTCTACTTTTAGGTACAATATGACTACCAGTAATTAACATGGGAAAATGATGAGTTTGTTATAGTAGCTGTACCTACACTCCATGAAGATTTCTCCATGCTCTTTCCTTCCTGCCTTTAATTCTTGTGATACAGCATACTACATATAACTCAACTGCTGTATCAATTTCTTTTGGTGATTTAACTGAGCTGTTTATAATCTGCTTCCCACTGATCTCTAAACAGCAAAATGCTGATTCTTCACAAACTATTGCAGACTGCAGATCAATTTTTTGCATTTAAGGTTCCTATGCGAGATGGAGAATTAAATAGTCTATGCCGTGGTCTTGACAAGGCATTCCAAGTTTATACACAGCTTGTTACTGCACCCCTAGGTTTGCACGATCATGTTCTTTTCTTTAGAGCTTCTTGATATCTAAGGCAGATATTTTCTTGTGCATGCCTGCTCAATAATGTATACTGTACAAGTATAAACACCTGCTGTTCAGTATAAAAATAGAGAAATATCCATCTTATTTTGGTAACTCTTTTTGTAATTAAAATATCTTCATTTGTCTAGCTATCAAGTGACAATGGCTTTTGTCTGCTTGCAGTTGATAAAGAAGATTTAGCTCCGCCTGTTCCTGTTCTTACTCGATATAAAAAGGAGCTTGGAATCAAGGCTTTTGTAAAAAAGGAGGTCCAAGAAGTTAGAACAGTTGATGAGAGGAAAGCTAGTGAAATTACTCAGCTTACAATGCCAAAGCTGTGTGTACGGCTCAACAGTCTATATGTGAGTCTCTTATTGCCATAGCTCATGGTTATTTATAATTAATTCCTGAGCATTTTGGAGTGCTTGGCACTAGGACTGCAGACACAGCTATGTAATTTCTGTTGCAGGCTTCAAAGATTTTTTTTCTGCGTATCTTTATATTAAACTATTAAAGAGAGAAAGGGGAAGAACACACACGGCAACCATGTCACCACCTCTAGGAACTAAGAAGTGATTGCAAGAGACAATATATAAGTTAAACACCTGCACTAAACAGTAGCATGACCTAACCAGAAACAAAAGGCCAACCAATACCCTTCCCCTGACCAGAAAATAACACCTGGAGCTTTCGGGCACCAGCGAAACACCAATGCTGCAACTCTTCTTTAAAGAACAACTGGGCAGCTGGCAAAGGAGGAGCAACTCTTTCAAACACATCTGTTCCTGAGATTCCACAGGGTCCAAAAACCCAAGATCACAGCACTGTTGAACCCTTTCCTTTGAGCTTTATGAACCTTCACATTGGCTTTCCTCCAATCAGCAAAGCAGTTATCACTGCGTCTAGGCACAGTGTGATCCAAACCAACAGGGGGCCAGTAAGCTGTACCACAATTGCCGAGCAAAGACACAATTAGTGAGAATATGTTGCACTGTTTCCTCTTGATCACACAGCACACATTTCTCTGGATGAGGGAGACCCCTTTTAGCTAGTCTGTCAGCAGTCCCAGCACTTGTTTCTAAGTGCAAGCCAAAGAATACCTTGCACTTGGATGGCAGCCAAGATTTGCAGAGTCGCTTCCATGGCTCAAAGGTGCACGAAAGAAGAATGCCTTGTAAGTGGATTTAGAAGAGAAAACACCACTTTCCTCGTGCTGCCAAAAGAGTTGATCCTCATCTTCATGGCCACCTCTTCGGCTCTTCTAAATAGTGCAAAATTTGAACATACTGCATCAAGCCTTTCAAGGAGAGTCCATCTTGAATTTCCCTTACCCAGGTTCTGTTTACAAGAGCTTGAGCGACAGTCCTCTACCGTTCACACATCTTCTGGGCACACAAGCAACCAAATGTGGCTGAAGTCTGATAAAGACCATCCATGTAGGCGTAGCCATTGATCAGACCAAAACAGGTTTCAAAGATAGTGCACGTTCTTATGTTATATGCATTTTCTAATCAATTTTGTCTTTCACGTTTCCTAGTATGTCTATCTCCCTTTTCAATTTATAGCTACCATTAATATGGTGCGATGTCTGTAATATCCTAGTTTAATATCAGTAATTTAGATTATGCTGTCTACAGTTCAGTGTTCTGAAACCTTATATTCCATCATGGTGTCTATAGTGTTATGCTTTTGCCATGATTTACATCAATGGATCACACAACATCATTTTGTCTTTCAAATGCTTTCCCTGTTTATTGTATTAAGGCCCTGTTTCGAGGGGCTCCTCCCAGCTCTGGTTCTTTCCTGCAGCAGTACTATAGCATAGCCAGGAGAAGCCCCAAATATGCAGCTGCTCCCTTTCCCAGTTCATTTTTGCTGGAGCCGGAGACATTTGTCTTCCTGCCTCAGTGTGCTACAGTACAAACAGTGTCGCACAGTGCTTTGGGAGCCAAAGCCAGAGCCCTCAGAGCAGCACCAGATGGGGCCTAAGTCTCGTCTTTGTTAGAGCTTTCTAATCAGAAGCACTTTTTTATGCAGTATGGTATCAGCCAGTTGAGTAAGTTGGAGGACAGCATTAATGAGAGGTGGGCTTGGAAGAAAAGTGAAAAAACTAACATCAGTAAGTTCTCTTTCTACTAGTTTCATACAATTTATCTCTTGATAGGTAACTGCCCAAAATTACTTGATCTTCCTAGTACAGTCCTTGTAGATTAAAGCCAATCATATATATGATTGTAATTTATTTGCCAGGACGTACAAGTGAAAAGTCAAAGAGTGCCATCCCTCAGAAAAATCAATTTGATGGCAGTAGAAAAGAAATCAATACTGCTATTGATCGTCTGTGTGAATTTACTGGTAAGGAAATATAGAGAGGCAATGTTTCGGTAGAAGCTTATTGCTATTGATATTTGAACCTTTTCTTTTCTTCCGTAGGGACAAAGGTTATATTCTGGGACCTGCAGCAGCCATTTATTGAGAATTTATACAGAAACGGTGTTGCTCAAGCTCGATTGGACACCATAACTGAAGTGCTTGATTTGGTACGTTACATAATATGGACTAGCTTTTCAAGGAATTCATTTTCTCTGTGTTTTTCTTTTCTTTCAAACTGGACACGTCATGTCTGTGTTCAACCTGAGCAATTTATGGATACTGACATGTGACTGCATCCCCAATCATGGTAAAGATCATATTTAACTGTGAACATGCAATGATGTGTCCATATTTATATGTTTCTCATTCTGTTGTTAAAGAGGAACAATAACATGATTTTATTACTCAGAGTTCTATCTGGCATTCAGACCAAAGTGCAAGCATAAGCTGTTACATTAAAAACCTGAAGGCACATTAGTTTTTGAACTGTGGTGCTCCTTATTTATGGTACAGCTCATTTTCAGGTCCTTAATCAACTTTGTGATGTCATTGTGGAACAACTGAGGGATCGTGTGGTTACAGGGCTACTGCAAGCATCCCTGGTAATCACTTTAGCTATTACTTTTATGATGGGATTTCATAACATTCTGGACTATGTTCTTAAAGCTCTCTCGATTGGTAGGATGGCTTACTTCGTGTGATACTGGATGGAGGTTCTACACGTGTCTTCTCTCCAAACGATGCACCTTTTTTGGAGGAAGATCTTGAAACCCTGAAGGTTATATCATTTACATAATTATATTGCCTGCTTTGCTGTATTTTATTTATTCTTTTAAGAGACAACAGAATAGCGGTTCCATTTTGTGCTAGATGGCTGTTTGTCGGATTTTTTTGTATTTTTTTTAACCCTTTTTAGATTATATTTTTAAAATAACCTTACCCACCTTTTGTTTTTATCTATAACTCTTTTGGCTGTGCCAATGCACGCGGTGTGGCAAATCACTTTCCGTGTCACATGCATTTGCACAGCAAGGTGTGCCAAGAGTAGGTGTTAGTTTAGGTGTCGTGATAGCATTAAGTGTATTTATTGGTCTATATCCGAACTAACTGTTAGAGTAAATAGGAATAGTACCACCCTATATAATCAGCCCATGAGGCCCAATGCAATATATCTAATATTCCACCAATTATCCTCCATGGTATCATTCGCCTATATTTAGATCCTAACCCTAGCCGCTGCTGCTTCTGCACCGTGCGCCCCCGAGGAGAGGTCGATCTCTGTTGGGGGCAGCACCCCTATTTAGGCGCCCGATCCTATTGATCCGGCTGCCATTATTGTCGTCACACAACAGATCAGGATCTCCCCTACATCATCGTCGGGCCGTCGCCGCTGTCTCGTCCCTAGGCTCGTTGTCGGTTGTCACCGTCGACACCTGATCTTCGTCGCATGGTGGCAGATGGATCTTGCCCCGTCTCGTGCCGTCGTGGTGGCGGCACGCCCGGCCACATGCCCCGACCCTACACTGCCATGGAGGCAGCTAGATCTGGCGTGTCGCTGCTGTCAGGCGGACCTGCCCATCTCCACCACGTCGATCCGCGTCAGCGCCTTCGGCCCCGCGTGTCTATGACCTGCCGTGCGCCTTGCCTTGCACTGCCCGATCGGGTCGCACCACTGCCGTCGTGCTGTCTCGCAGTATGTTTTTGGTTTGCTTGATCACTGATCAGTATTGAGCCGCCCACCGCTCGTCGACCTCGCGCGTTCTACTCCGACATCGGCATCGACTTCATCGACACCGTCTCCGAGTACTATGTGCATCTTCTCCGAGCAACAGGGCTGCTGCTGTGTCGCCTCATCGGGCTGTAGCACCGCTGTCCGTGTGTCCTCTTCGCTGTTGCATCAACAACTGTGCTGTGCAATCCCTGCTGTGCCATCCGTCTGCACAAGGTCTTGGTCCTGCTGATTAGGTCTTCGTCATCGAGTTGCCATTACCCGCGTCGTTGTTGAGACCTGCTCGTCGACATGTCTTCTCGCATTGCTTCTTCGTCCAACACAACCACACGGTTGGGGCCCTCTCCCTTGTACGCTCGGTATTGGCTACACCAACGCGTGCTTTCATCCCTGACACGTTGGTGGATCTAGCAAATCCAGTTGTGCCTTGGCGCTCAGGCGGCTTGACTGCATCAACTTTGGCATCGACCCTGCCGTTCCCACCTCGTCTGGCTCTATTAATTCGCTGTCTTTCTTCTACGTCTATGATGGTCCTGACTTCATCGACTTCGGCATTGCCCCCTCCCATGATGATTGCCTTGACGTGTCTTCGTCATTACCATGGCTCCCCTTGTGCGCCTACAGCTCCATCGACATGGCAACCCGACCACAACTACGTCAACCTCGGCCATCTTCAGCACGGTTTCTTCAACCATTGCCTGCCGCACCCTCATGCTCGGCTACCTCGACGTCGGCACAAAGGGCTACCGCCTTGCATGAGAACTCATCGGCTTCTTCTCCAGCCACAACATACGCGGGGCATCAACTGTTATGACTGCGGGGAGATGTTAGCTTATCAGCTTCTTCTCCAGTCTCACCTAAACCCGTTGTGATTGCGCGGGGGGGGGGGGGGGGGGGGGGTGTGAAAAAAAAAAAAAAAAAAAACCACTTTGTTCACCATAATGA
>Ga0182004_10001505_pt1 | contig 17160 bp, 19 predicted proteins | sample Sormic07211540_1_FD_120479 | JGI IMG/M metagenome (GOLD analysis project Ga0182004, IMG submission 120479) | Endophyte microbial communities from Sorghum bicolor roots, Mead, Nebraska, USA - 072115-40_1 MetaG | ecosystem: Host-associated > Plants > Roots > Unclassified | place: USA: Nebraska...
AATCCTCCTCCAATTCTGCTGTTTTTTTTCTTTTTTATTGTTTTTTTTTTTTTTTTGACCAAATGCTGCTGTTCTTTTTTAATAAAAGCAATGCTTATACTGTTCTAGTTCTCGTCATGTTTCTGTTCCTGCGGCCCGGCCCACGCCACCGGCCGGTTAACTCCCTTCCCCTTCCGAGGCCCAGCCCACACTCCCCCCTCAAACGGCCGCCGCCAAAGTGGGCATGGCCCAAGGAGAACACGGATTAACCGCTGCCCGCTGCGTAAATCGCAAGCAGAGCACACAACGGAGGCAGTCCGCTTGAAAGTTAAGCTAAACTGCTCTCGCACGCGCAGTATTAAACCCTTGCCAATGCCAAATCAACAGGAGAGGAGAGAAAGGAGGAAAAAAACGCGAACCGACTAGTCCCCTGCTTCCTCTCTGTTTCTCCTCCTCCCCTGATTGCTCTCGATCTGCCAGCGCGCGGCGCGATGGCCGACAAGGCGGCGTCCCCGGAGAAGAAGTCGTGGGCCGACCTCGAGGAGGAGGAGGAGGCCAAGGCCAAGGCGGCCGCGGAAGCGGAAGCGGCGTCCTCTTCCTCTTCCTCCTCCGCCGTGCCGGCAGTGGACGAGCAGGCCAAGCAGATCGAGGCGCTCTCCCTCGCCCCGGCGGTGGAGGACGCCGCAGGCGAAGAGGGTCCGCCCCTCCTCGATGACTCCGACGACTCGCAAATCCAAGCCGTACGCTCCCGTTCCCCGCCGCCACTTCCGCCGGCGCTGGCGCTAGCCCTAGCCAGTCTTGCTTGCTTCGGGCTGCTGATTGATTGATGTGATTTCGATTTGGCTGCGTTCCAGGTGACTTCGGGTGGCACGGTGTACGAGTCCGCCACCACGTTCGAGGATCTGAAGCTGTCGCCCGAGCTGCTCAAGGGGCTGCACGACGAGATGGGGTTCAGCCGCCCGAGCAAGATCCAGGCGATCACCCTGCCCATGATCCTCACCCCGCCCTACAAGGACCTCGTCGCGCAGGCGCACAACGGCTCTGGCAAGACCACTTGTTTCGTCCTCGGCATGCTCAGCCGCGTCGACCCGCAGCGCAGGATACCCCAGGCTATCTGCATTTGCCCCACTAGGGAGCTCGCACAGCAGGTCATAAATTAAAACTCACCGTTCTTGTACTATGGGTTGAGATGGCGTTATCCCTGGTTATTATTGGATGAAGCTCTGTTGTTATCGGTGCTGAGTTTGCTTCATTCGACTGTGCAGAATAAGGCGGTTCTCATGAGGATGGGCAAGTTTACAGGCATTACATGCGCTTGTGCAATCCCACCAGCTCAAAAGGACTATATGCCGATCTCTAAAATGGCTCCGATTACTGACCAGATCGTTATTGGCACATCTGGTACACTCATCAAATGGATTACCCATAAGAAGCTGGCCACTAGGGATATCAAGATACTTGTGTTTGATGAGGCAGATCATATGCTTGCTGAGGTTTGTTTGATATCCATTCTTGTTTTGTTATCATAATAATGGCTAAGATTGTCAGTATTTGGAAGGGCACCTTACTGTTAGTCTCTTGTGGCATGGTATTTGAGTTACTATATGCTGTAAGGAGCAATGCGTCAAGAAACATGTTAAGCTTCTCGTACTATCCTTGGCAATCATAAGTGATTATTAACCAGAGTAGACCAAAGCAATGCACTTGTATACAATGGTTGGTATATGCACTGGTGTACAATGATAGGTACTTTCTACGATGTTATGCCTTTCCCAGACTTCAAACAGATATTGTTGATGCGACCTCACAATATGGATGGGTTATTCCGTCATGTCTAGATGCAAACCATTAGTTGAATGTTATTTAGCAACGTGGAGTAAGATTTGTTTTCTAACCCTTTACAACCTCCAAGTAATGTATAGGGTATACATTGCTACCAAACACCTTTTGGTCTAGTAGCATGCAGTACATTCTAGTTCCAAGTAAACTGAAAAGAAGAAGAAAAATATTTCTATTTCCTTATTGCTAGAATGCTTTTGGCCTTTCCATCTTTTGTGTTCTCTAAATCCCAAACTGATGTCTATGTCTTCTACTTTATTTCTGGCATGATAATTGTTTTTTAACTGGAGCTACATTCACAAATTGATTAGTTGCTCATGACATCTTGTCCATGATTTTTTTTTTGGTCCGTGGCCATAGCTTATTTATCATTTAAGCTAGTCTTTGTAAATCCATGAGTTATTTTCTTACAGTGGCGAATTCCTTCTTGCAGGATGGATTTAGGAGTGATTCTGAAAGGATCATGAGGGATATACAAAGAAGCGCTGGTGGTTGTCAGGTAATTTTCTTATCACATGAAAAAGCTTGCTAAGAGGATATCTAGAAGGTGTTGTGAGAAACAATCTTTACCTAGGGAACAACCTTTTTCCTAATGATGGAAACAAGGCTTATTATTTGAAAATCTCATCCCTGAATTCAGTCCATTCACTGTAGCTGTGGAATTCAACCAATGATGACATTAATTTCTTTTAAGAACTGTGCATGTATTCGTCATTTGTTATGTTACTACTACTACTACTACTACTACTACTACTACTACTACTACTACTTACTGGATGTATCTCTGTTAGATACGTGGGATATTATTATGTAATGTCTTATTGGTGAATTCTTACATCTCACTAAAATATGCATTCACTTAACAATGATGGATGATAATTGGAGTTTCTTATAACTATTGGTATATCGTGCCTGGCCATACAGCGCCAATGTCTTGTTGACTTGATATGTTTGTTGGAACTATTTTCATATTTTAATTCTATTTTGCCAGGTGCTTCTCTTTTCGGCGACTTTCAATGAGAGAGTGAAGGATTTTGTTACAAAGGTTATTAGGGATGGAAATCAGATATTCGTGAAGAAGGAAGAGCTTACTTTGGAAAAAGTAAAGCAATACAAAGTTCAAATCCCTGATGAATCGGCAAAAATAGAGGTTATAAGGGACAAGATATTTGAATTTGGACAGAAAGTCGGCCAGGTTATCATATTTGTTAGAACAAAGCAAAGTACTAAGAATGTTCACAATGCTTTGACGAGGGAGGACTATGTGTGCTCCTCAATTCAAGGATCCCTTGACCAATCAGAGAGGGAAAAGATAATACAGGAATTCAAAGATGGCTACACCAAGGTTCTTATATCAACTGATGTTCTAGCTCGAGGTTTTGACCAAGCACAGGTACTATTTGTGTGGCATTTGCTTTACACTCCATGAAGTACATTTTTTCACCTTCTAACTGTGTTGCTTTTGAAAGGTTAACCTGGTCATCAACTACGACATGCCAATCAAATTTGGTACAAGAGATGAACCTGATTATGAAGTGTACTTGCATAGAATTGGCAGAGCTGGGCGCTTTGGCCGGAAAGGTAAAATTTGCATCTTTGGTTCCTTCTAGAATTGTATTACATGTTTAGTAGCACCAGTTTTGCATTAAATAAACAATTCAATGTCACAGGAAGTAACTAGGTATGGTGGTCCACATTGTGGCAGATAATAGTGGTATTATTAGGAAAGGAATGAATTGGGGATGATGCTGTCGGAGTATTGGACTGAACTTGTGTCCATATTAGCGACCATGCTGCCTTTGTCAAGCATATTGTCTGTTTGTAGCTTTGAGCTTGAATTTTCAGCCTGATGCAAAATAGTGTCCCTTTGAATCGTTTTTATAAAGTTTAATCAAGAAGTTTAGATTTTTGGTTAATAAGAAAACAAATAACAGGACTTTTCTACTTTGGCCTTGTTTAGTTCATCCCGAAAACCAAAAACTTTTCAAGATTTCCCGTCACATCAAATCTTAGAACACATGCATGAAGCATTAGATATAGACGAAAATAAAAACTAATTGTACAGTTTGCCTGTAAATCACGAGATGAATCTTTTGAACCTAGTTAGTCCATGATTGGATAATATTTGTCAAATAAAAATGAAAATGCTACAGTGCCGAAATCCGAAATTTTTTCGGAACTAAACAAGGCCTTTGACTAGGTTTTCTATTTTTTATAGTATATTAATGTTGCTAACTGGGAACTGTTGCTGGAGACAGGTGCTGTGTTCAACTTGCTGTGTGGTCAAACAGATAATGTTGTGATGAAGAAGATTGAGGACTATTTCCAGCACAGTGTACCTGAGGTGTGTAACTGAAACTTGTGCCTGCTTTTATCTTGTGCTCTTATGCGTATACTTACTATGTTGTGTTAACTTTAGGTTCGGAATTGGCAACGTGAAGAAGATTTCGAGGCTGCTCTCAAGGATGCAGGTTTACTTTAAGTAACCACCGAAACTTGTGGTGAGCAGCGCTCTCCGGCTCAGGACAATTCACCGGTGATTTTTTGCTGAGCCTGCTGCACAACTTTATTGTGCTCTTCTGCTCATACTCTTAGCAGCACCGATTTTCACCGGTGTTTTTTTGCTGACTCTGCTGCACAACGTTACTGTGCACTTCTGCTCATCCTGTTATCAGCACTGATTGTTTCGCAGCACAGTTTTGTGGATTATCTTAAAGACTAGGACAATTATGGTGTTATGAGCTTATATGAAACAGAGGGTTGTTGAAAGGTGTTTCTTTGTCAATCTGCCTGTAGTGCAGTTATGAGCATTACCATTTGAAACTGTAAATCTTGTTATTAAAGAGTAAACTGTTGAGATGCGTGCCGTTACGATCTTTTTTACAGTGATGATTGTTTAAAGAAAATGTATTATCAATGTACACTAAAGATGAGTCTTAGATCAAATTTTGCATTCGTTTCCTGTGCTCCATCCCGAGACATGTGTCAAGCGGCGGGAGCCGGCTTGATGGCAGAAATGGCTCACACGAACACGTCGTCGGACACTGCTGGCCGGAGTACCGGAGGCCGCCGCTCGTGGCAGATGCTAATAACGAGCTATGCCGTGGCAACGCCATGTGACAGTCGCTCGCTCTGCCAGACACGGTGAGCCACGGGAGTGAGGAGATTCACTACAAGCTGCTTCCCATGGAAAGAATTATCTGTATTAATCTACTCCGTATATTTCACTTGAGACCGGGGCCCATCAACATGTATACGATAATGTACACATGGAGCTGCCATTCGATTCTGTAATCCATTCACCCAAAAGAAAAAAAAAAGTTACAAGTTATCATGCTCGATGACCTGCGCCGCCTTCCACTCCTCGCCGGGGTTGACGACGACGGGCACCAACATGGACGCCATCCCCGTGCACAGGAAGTAGTCCTTGCCGAACTTCTCGTACATGCCTCCCGGGCTGCACAGGTACATGTCCTCGAACCCCATCCTCACCAGCCTGAACCCGAGCCCGCTATACTGCAGAGCAAACGTTTTGATTCAGTAAGGATGGTAATCTGCATGTTGAATTGTTGATGAATGAGGACCAGAGAATTGAAAGAACGTGCGCTAGATATCGAACCTGATCGATGGTGGTGAACTTGGACGGCGCGGTGCTGTAGACGCGCTTCTTCCTCTCCTCCGGCGGCGCCGCGTACACCCGGCTCACCTTCTTCTTGAGCACGGTGTACATGTCCTCCTCGACGGTCCAGACGCCCTGGCGCGGCTCCTCGCCGCCGCCGCTGAACCAGCCAGGGTCCTCCCGCATCATGGCCTCGGCCGGGGACAGGAGGCTGAAGCCGGCGGCCGGCGGCGGCTGGGAGCAGTAGGAGCATCCCCGGAGACCCTCCACGGCCGTGCCACCTCGCTTGTCGAACTTGATGTGGCTCAGCACCGCGCCCGTCAGCTCCACCGGCTTGGTGCCCGTGTTCCTGACGATCACCGCCGTCGCCATGCTCACCCCGTACAGCGTCACCACGTACGAGATGTCCAGCTTCCCCTTGGTGCACCCGAGCTCGACCTGCACGGTAGTGCTTCGCGTATCGGTGCTTTTTATTTTTTATTTTTCAGGGGAAAAACAACTAATAAAGAAGAGGAAAATGCACCTGCACGGCGTCGTAGGAATCGGAGTCGGCGTCCCTGACGGTCCACTCGGCGCCGTCGACCAGCGACCACTGCGCGGCGATGCCCGCGCCGGCGGACGAGGACGACGACGCCTCGTTGAGGACGAGGCCGACGCCGCCCTTGCCCGCCACGGTGTAGAGCACCTCCCGGCACCCGTCGTCCTTCCAGTACACCTTGGGCTTGTAGGACGTGACGAGGCCGTCGCCGAGGCGGAGCTGCAGCGAGCTGCCGTTCCGCACGCTGAGCTCCGCGGTGGGGGCTCCGCCGGCCGGGTCGGCCACGAACCGCAGGCCCTTCCGGCCGAACGACTCCTCCAGCGACTGCGCGGTCGTCGCCGTCGCCGTCGCCGCCGCCGGGGCTGCGGAGGCGCGCAAGGCGGTGCTGGCCCGGCGCGCGCAGGACGGGAGGTGGAGCGGGAGCACGGAGGAGGTGGCCATTGGGGCGGGGGAGTGGGAGTGAGGAGGAGAGTGTGATGAGGGGGGATGGCAGAGGAGGATCAGAGCCGATCTCCAGACGCGGGGCGGCGTTCACCGCAGCCTCATATCCTGGAGCCTCTCCGGATAGATGACACTTTCAACTTTCTCCCTGTCGCCGCCTCCTTCCTTCGTTCTCGCGCTCTTTTTCCCCTCGTCGGTAGAGGTGTTACGTAAAAAAGAAATTGTTGTGTTTCACGAGCATGAATTTTTGGACGAATTTGTACAATAATTAAAAAGATAACTCTTGAGAGACACTTTTGGAGAGATAGATGAGTGTATGGCCACGCGGAAAAAGGTCCTAGGGACGGACCCCTACTCGCGAGACAGCCGTCTCCGGCCTCCGCCTAGGGGCCCTGTTGTTCTTCTCCGGTGAGTTCACCGGTTAGGAATAGAGGACCCTAGACCCATTTACAGCAGTTTTTTTAAAAAGATCTGGTTTACTTTGGTTTAGTTCGTTCAAACAAATCTACTAACGAAATCAAATAATTTTTCGTTGGGTGTCTGTTATCTGTGGTGGCTTTAGTGATGAACACGTTCACATTATCATTGCAAGCATCAATTTCATTATAGACATTTATCCGTAAGGAAAGAGGTGTTTCGAGTCATCGGCTTCATTGTCAATGGTGACAAAGCAAAAATCTGACATCCAACCATGATGAATAAGGTTAGATGTGTTGAATCTGATACCTATGTTGTTCCTAATGATTTATCGCTTTTGATGTGTTTTGAACTGGTTACGAAACATTAGATCTTGCAACATATCAAATATTGAAGAGTTGACCATTGGACTTTGGCATAAGGAGTATACTTTTGATTTCGGTGTTCAACAAAACTTTGCTAACTTGAGGCATGGCTACATTGAGGAAAGTCAGTGGAAAAAAGACAATAGGAGAATTTAGATACATTGTGTCGGTTTATTTTATATTTTTTCGTGTGTAATTTGAAATGTACCGTGTGAAGTTTTAATATAATTCCCCCTTTACTTAAAAACTCTCAATAGATATTTCATAATATTTTTGTAGTTAAACAATGATAAAATTATCTATTATCTAAACAATGATTAAAAAATCAGATACCTCATATAAGAAAAGTGAGAGAGAAAAAGATGTGGCCGTGTGTCACACCTCACAAGTGTACAGCGTTATGTGAAAGCACAGCAGATATTTGTAAAGTGTGCTGTATGCAGCTCCACATATAGCATTTATATATGTTATATCAGAAATATTAATAAAAAGGTCAGGATGGCCGAGTGGTCTAAGGCGCCAGACTCAAGTTCTGGTCCTCTAACGAGGGCGTGGGTTCAAATCCCACTTCTGACATGTTTTTTATTTTTTTCCTTTCCGTTCTTTTTAAATTTTTTGTTTAGTTTTTTTTTTTGACATCTGAGACAAAAATGTCACGACATAAAGAAAATCTTTTCTCCTTTTTATTTTCTAGAGTTTTACACTGCTTTTACATTGCAAAATTTTGCACAGACAAAAGTGTCACAACATTAAAAAAAACTCTATCTGTGACATATTTTCCCCCTTCTTTTTAAATTTTTTGTTGTTTTTTTTTACATCTGAGACAAAAGTGTCACGACATAAAGATAATCTTTTTCTCCTTTTTTTTCTCTAGAGTTTTACACTGCTTTCACATTGTAAAATTTTGCACAGACAAAAGTGTCACGACATAAAAAAAAACTCTATCCGTAGGGTAAAATAGCCTCCGGGCATTGTGCTTAAGAGAGAAGAAGACCCTCCACGTTGGTCGAGAAAAACCCTAAACCTCTACCCCTCCTATACACAACGACATCGTACCTCTCCGCGAGACTTTGCCGGCCTTAGACCTGTGCCGGACAAATGAGAACACTTATTTCAACCTGCAATAAACTACACCTCAAGCCAACAAATACGTCCCCGAGGGAGTTCAAACTCTGGCCGTCATGGTGCAAAGCGCACAAAAAAAAAGTGCCACAACATAAACAAATTATTTTTCTTTGTTTCCCTATGGAGTTCTATAGTGCTTTAATATTGAAGAGACAAATTGCATTACACGGTTGCAATCCTTCCCTGCTTGCCGTGCGCAACCCTACATAAAACTTGGCGTTCTCGACAATCAATTGTTCCTCTAGACAGCCGGAGCGTTTGAGAAGGGGGCCACTTTTTTTGCTTCGGCTCCTGATTTCTCTATTGTTCACCGAACTGTTCGGTAAGGCTTCTCTCACTCCTCCACAGAAGTTGCCGGAGCCAAAGCCACACACACTACTTCTCCTTCTCTTTACGGCTCCTCCAAGAGGATAGCGCGGTGCGTTGATGGAATGAAATTGAACACCCGTATTAGGCCAGAGCTTCCCCAACCGGATTCACCAGCCACAGGCCCATCCCTTCCAGTTTCCACCGTCGAAGAAAAATCTCCCTCTCCTCCCTTTGCCCCGGGGACAGCACACAGGACATAGCAGTAACCTGCACCAGCTATTTTGTGGCGCAAATGTGTCTTACATGGCACCTCTATCCGAGCTAAAATTTGACATGCCCAAATTTATGTCACCAAATTGATGGTCGTGAATTTGGGCAACTTTACAGAGGTGATGATTTTGGACAATTTCAGAAAGGCGGCTAATGCAGTGTGCCAAGCCATTTTACGCAAAGCAGACTACGGCAAAAAGCGGCCCTTATGCTTCGTCATCTTCGCAACAACTCCCTAGTCCCCACTAGCCCAATGCGGTGGTAGTCTAGTGGAGCACCGAAACGAATCCAGCAGCCGAGCACCATCACCATTCAACAGTAAGCAATAATCAAACCGGAAAAGGACGGGGGGAAAAGAAGAAAAGCTCCAATCTAACCCACTTTCATTCAGATCCACTCAATATAACGACGAACAGAACAGGGTATACTCGACCCCGACGACGCAACACACAACCAACCAGACGGCCTTCGCAAAAATCCTTTTGTCCAGCCACGGGTCTCTGGCATTCTGATACTACCGTAGAAAAGAGTCTTCAAACGGAGAACACAGCGAAAAGAGAAACTAGGAAAAACGCTAACTAGCCAACTGCTCTCCAGTAGCGATGAGATGGAGCAGCAACGCTCTTCGGGCCATGCTGCCAGTTCCACAGCCTGCCTTGGTTGGTCACACCATTTTCCCTTGCGCCTCAGTCGAGTTGTCAGGACATCCAACCTCGCTTGCGGCTAGCTATGGAAGCATTGGTGGCGGTCGAGCTAACCGGTCTTGGCGACTCCATTGGCGAGGATGGGTTTCCCTGTTGCTGTTTGGGCCACCTTAGCTGCATAGGAAACAGCGGGAGTGGTGGTTACTCCGTTGGTGACTCCATTGGCGAGGACGGGTTTCTCTGCAGGAGCCTTCACCGCCTTCACCTCTGCAGTGACACCATTTGGTACATCAGACGGATTGGGCTTCCCATTAGCAGCTTCCTGCTGTTGCTCGCTGGTGACAGAAATGGGGGTCCTACTGTCCCAGACCTAGATGATTCAAGACAGTCAACCCACATGCATTAGACGGGCAAGGTGATGAAATCTGTTGTTGATAAATAAAGCATGTATTTGGAATTTCAAATGTACCTGCTTTTGGACCTGCTGCTGTTTCGACCTCTTATCCTGCATCAATTTCTGGCGGCTCTCATAGAAGGTAAAGTCATCCAGGATGGATGTCTTGCTGACATGATCCTTGAAGATCTTGAGCATCTGAAGGCCTTGTTCAAGGTGTATCTACATTATCATCAAAAGGGTAAGTAAGGAGGCAAGATGGCAAGTTTTACAATTCAGGAAACTTGAAAAAAAAAAAAGACTATGCTTACCTCCTGGGTGTCACGGCTATTCGTGACAGGCTTGTTCTCATTGTTCTCTAGGATGATGTGCTTGAGAATATTGTTAGGCACGTCCTTGACAATATGCCACTTAACAGAGAAGGAACCATTCCACTTGTCCTGCTGCCAATACTCCAGAGTTTTCTCAAAATCAACAGCACCAGTCATTTCAGCAACACCAACAAACTGACCACTTGTATTCACCTGAAATTTCATTGTGAACAGCATATCAGGCAAAGAAAACTAACTTGACATTCATAAAGAAATACCAAATGAGGAAAAGATCCTTACTGAGAAAAACAAGAATATAGGGCATGCAGAGCCCTTTGACTGAGCTTCTTGATAAGCAGCATCAAGCTTCTTGTTTCCATTGGTTGTGCTTGCCCACACATTGTATTTTACACTCTTGTGGATGTCATCCTCGCTGTACGACTTGATGACGAAGAACTTTGCAGCATCATACTGAACAGGGAAGTCGTCTCTATTGAACTGTGCTCTATCGGGCACGGCACTATCATTCTTGCTTTCACCAGAAGGAAGGCTCTGCCCTTTCACAGCAATAGTGACAGTATGACCATACAATTTCTGGTTCTTGAAACGGCCAGATCTAGGACCTCTGTTTAACTCAATTGTTCCATCCTGACTCTCGTTGCCATAACCATAGTATCCATTACGGCCCCTAGGCCTGTACCTGTTATCCATACCAACGCCCCATCGACCATATATCCTGGAATCGTAACCGTTACTCCCGTAGGGAAGACCAGTTTTTATTGAATTCCCATACTGGGTGTATGGTCGGGAGCTAGGGTACATCCTATTGGTATAAGTAGGAGTTGCTGATGTAGTTGTAGGTCTTCTGTTCTGCATACCCTGCTTGAAGACAATACAGAGAAAGAAACATGAGTTAGCCTGCCAACAGATGTAATACACAATCAAAGTATATCATCATAATCAACTCAAATTAGAATCAAAAACCTAAAGTTCGTAATATGCTCAATCAGAAAGCACATAATTCTTGTATCGACAAGCCCAGTCTGCCCTTGAAGTGTTAAAACACATTGAATTCTAGAGAACATTATTATGCTTCCTATCTGGTTAAACTAAGAAGAGCCACGAAAAAGCAATAGCATTTTTCCTATAGTGACTATGAAACAGTGGAGTCATTAGCCGGAAGGGAACATACATAAGCAGAAGAAAAATACATAAATAACACAGCTGCATTTAGTAAAAATATTATCAAGATATTTTCTTTGAACTCACCATCTGCGGCGTGGTGGAGCTCTTGTTCTGATTTCTTGCTGAGGAACCATTACCACTGAATGTTGAGGATGGATAATGATTAGTTGTAGTTGTTCTTTGCTGACCATTTGCATAAGCAGAGCCATCATACCATGCAAAGTGTGCCCCTGTGCTGTCATACCCATATGTCATGTCCAGGTAACCAGCAGAAGGAACTCCACCTAGCAATGGCGCCCTATAAGTTCCATCAGGCGTCAGTGATGAATTTTGTTGGCTTGACGCAAGGGGTACAGTTCCACTGTTACTATGAGCAGTACCATTTGGAACACCGTTAGCAGTTGTCTTGGCAGGATCTGCTTTAGCTGCTGGCTTTTCAGTATTGTTAGAAGACTGGAGGTCACTTTGAGTGGTAGAAGGAACTGGTGTAGGAGGCTGAAAATACGCAGTTGGATACTGGTAATGCTGTGCACCAAACATCTGGCCATCAACCGTTGGAGCTGGGGAAGTGGCAGGAGAGTATGCCCCATAAGGAGCATACCCATATCCATAAATATCTCCATATACTGCCTGCAAAAGTCCAAAAGACCCATTGAAATGGTTAACCTTGATGTTTCCAAGAGTAGCATAAATATGAGAAGCATCAGGGCCTGTTTGGATAGAGAAAAAAAAGCCTCCAGTCCATAATATGTGTAGAGAGATTTTGAGGGAAATTAGCTCATTTTCCGCTCCAGTCCAACAACCCCACACGATACAAGATACAGAATTTCCATGACATGATGATAGTAGCAGACAAGAAAAACAACCTTGCCAACAAGAGTTCACAGTGCAGAGAGCATAACGAAGAGGGAACCAACCAAAGCAGAAACCATACCCCAAAAAGAGGGGAAATAGCTTTCCACTTATTACATATCCAACAATAGACTCGACAGTACAGGTACCAGTAGACACTAATAGCAAGCAATTTGACCATTCCAGCATTTCTACATTGAGAATAAGACACAGGATGCAAACAATCATGCAAAGCATCACATGATACATTAAGGGATAAGATCTTATAGGATAACTTACTGGGGCAATCTCCACTCCATCTGAATTTAGATATCTTGGATAATCATCCCACTCGCTCATGGAACTGTCGTAGCCTGCAAGACAAGGCAAGAAACAGACAATTCAGTTAGCAAATTACAGACTCTCAGAGCAACAAATATTCAAATTATTATGTTATCATCAGGAGCCACGAAAGCAACAAAACAGAGGGATAAAATACTCGTGCTAGCTACGACAAGATCACCATAAGCTCCTCACCTCCATAGTAATACGCTGGTAGATAGAATAGGTTGGGATCCATAAAGTCTTGAAGCACCGGTGTGATGGACCGCTCCGGCGGTATGGCCACACTTAGCGGCTGGCTCGTCACAGCGCCCTGCTGATTTTAAACAGCACAAATAGGCGATCGAATCAGAATCACAGATCATCTCGACTAAACCATTAACACGGACAAGATGAGAACCCATGAGAGCTTATGCTTTTATCTCTACCTTCTTGGCAGCAGCAGTAGGCTCTGTTGCATCCGCCGCCTTGGGCTGCGGATCCAGCGACAGCTTCTGCAGCAGATCCGTGGTTTCTTTGCACAACAGCAAACCAAAGAATTAAGGCGTAACAAGATTAATTCTAGATCCCAGAAGTTGCAAGCTACTAAACCCTGACGAGCAGTAGCAATAGCAGTAGCAATAGAACAATCGCAAAAGCATGTAAAAATATGTTTTTTTTATCCTGGTAGCTTGCAAACAACAGTGAAAACACGGTAAAAACATATAGATCTGTACAATTCAAGCGAACAAGGCAGAAGGACAGACAAAGAGCACTTGACACGGTACCAGCCGGCGCAGCCGCCATGGGAAGACAAAACCTTTAACCCCGAACTAAGCAGCCAAGCCAAAACCTTTGACCCCAACGACGCAAACGAAATCCTCGTAAAGCCAAAAAAACCTTTGACGCTCAGCAGCACAGAAGTAAAGGATACGATCCGCGACAGGGACGGTGGCAGGAGCCGGAGCCGGAGCAGCAGCAGCAGCAGCAGCCGGTGCAGGCGCGGCGGGCGCGGGAGCCGGGGGCGGCGCGACGGCGGCCATAGCGCTTGACGAGCGAGATCCCAACGAAGGAACGAGGAGGCAGCGGCGAGATCCGAGAGCCCCCGACCGACCGACCGGCCCTTCTCCCCTCTTCCTCTCCTACGGATAGGTAGAGCTTAAGCTCGGGGTAAGGAGGAGGGAGCGAGAGGAGGCGGCGGCGGCGGCGGGTTGGGGTGGGGGAGGAGGGAGGCGAGCCGCCACCAGAGGAGCAGCGCGGCGGCTAGCGGTAGCGGGGGATAGTAGTACACTACTGGTACAGGGCTGTGAAGGGGAAAAGGGGAGGTTTTGGGTGGGGTGCGGGGGTCATATAGCAGGGCAGCAGCCAGCAGGTGCCGCCCGGCTACCCGCACTGCACCCGGATAGGAGGGGAGTTCGGCAGCCGCACGGCTCTCTCGCCCGCCTGTCTGCCTTCTCGCTCGGCGGGCGTCCGCTTTGGATTCCCCTCCCGGCGCCGCTCCAATTTTTTTCCCTCTAATAAAAAATAATTAATTTCGTCATGCTCCCTGCAGTAGTGTACTCCCTTTTCTTTTTCTGGTTTCGTTGAGAGCAAGTATTACGATGGGCTGTAAGCTGGCTAAATGCTAAGGTGGAGGAGAGAAAAGAGGAAAGAGAAGAAAAGTGGGCGGTAAGCTTACAGCCAGCTTAGGCACAGGAACCAAGGAACTTTGTGAGAGAGACAAGTGAGACATGTATTAATAGTGAATAGCTAACTATTGTATGGGTGGGCTGGGAGAAGGCTGCAAGAAACCTTACAGCCAGCAAGTGGGTTGTATTATTAAACTTGCTCGAGTGATCTGAGGGTGGTGGTGTATTGGTGGATTAGATTAGTTTAGTGGGTAATCGTGATCGCGGGTGGTGGGTTTGAAAGCTTCAGATCAGATCCTTTCCTTAGCCGGGTGGGTTTGGAGCCAGGCAGACAGCCGACTATGTCAAGGCAAGTGACTCGTCACGCTCCGGCCGGCGGTCTCAATCGTGCGCCTAACCTGGCGTTTAGCTCAGGCCTTTGTTTTATTTTGTCTACTGGAGTATATTCTTCTTCTTCTTTTTGTTACAAATCGTGTACAGTGAGCGTTACGTGCTCATGCCTATTTCTGGTGACAATCTGTCGCTCGTGGTGTACAGTTTTGGTGGCGAAGAGTGATTGTGATGAATAAGGGATGAGCTCATCCGTGTTACTACTACTAGTCGGCAACAGTTGCCGCGTGATGAAGCGGCCAGTTGCCGCGCGCGAGGCTACCAATAATTGCGTGAGTCGTCGCCAGACCAGCCAGACCGTCGCTAGCGTTTCTGCAGTCACAGATAGGTCTGTTCCGAAAAGATTCCGGATTTCGGTACTGTAGCATTTTTGTTTGTTTGTGACAAATATTATCCAATTATAGACTAACTAGGATCAAAAGATTCGTCTCGCGATTTCCAGCTAAACTGTGTAATTAGTTTTTGCTTTCGTCTATATATAATGCTTCATGCATGTGCCGCAAAATTCGATGTGACGATGAATCTTGAAAACTTTTTGCTTTTTGGATACAAGGCCATAGATGCCAAACGCTCCAGCAGTTTCGCAGCGAAAAGGAGGGGAAGAGAAAAAAAAAACCCAAAGCAGCGCACCGGACTGGACGGCCGCGGCGCGAGCAGCGTGCCGCGCGCAGGCCGCCACGCACCGCGCGCCCAGCCGCCCAACAAGGGCCATGGCCGTGAGCCGCCGGCGCCCATGGCCTCTCCTTTCTCCGGGCGGCAGCTGCCCTGCCTGCCGGCTTCTCTTTTGTTCCGGGGACGTTCTTTTTTCTAGTTTTCTCCGTCACAGGCACATGGAGAAATAAGGTCTCGCACGTGCAGCGCCTGCCCCGCTTCCGCAACTTGCTGCCTCTGCCTGCCGCCTATCCCTACCAGGTGCAGGCGGGACGAACGGGATCGCGTCGTCGTACGTGACCCAACCCCACAGGCCCAGAGGAAAATCTGTTCCCCTTTTTTTTTCCTCCCTTGAACGGTAAGGAAAATTCACAGAGCACAACGGGAAAAGAAAAAGAAATGGCGTCTCCGACGAGCGAAATCTGAATTGGTTGGATCTGGCCCGGCCGGTCGCGCGATTCCGCGGGCGATTTTTCCCTTTCGCGTGCGTGAGATTCCGGCGCCGGGCGTGGACACGTTGCGCAGCGGCTCCGCGACCGGTCCGCGTCGTCCTCGGCAGAAAATCGGATCGCGGAAGGGAGGGGTTCACGTGGGGTTTTGCTTGCCTGCGAGGACCGCGACGGTTTCCATCCAATTCCAAGAAGAGGTAAGGGCCTGTTTGGTTCACGTAATAGTAGAGCCTGGCTCGTATATAATAGCCTGCCTCACATGAGACAGGCTGAGTGCATATATATTGTCGTGTTTGGTTGGTTGTATCTGGCTAGCCCGGCTGAGATGAGATGTTGTTTGGTTGTGTGTACGAGACATGTTGCATGAAACAAAAAAATATTATAAGATTATTATTAAAATTTTTATTTTGTGCAAATATACTCTTAACATTTTTATTTTATCTAATTATGCCTTACATATCTTTAAAACATATTAATATCACTTAATATTTACTAATTAAATAATAATACCATCATTAGCAGACTAAACAGCTGTTCGAGCCAGCCAGGCCCAAAAAGAACGACCGATTTGGCCGTTCCTCCTCGGCCAGGCCCGGAGAGACTTTTTGCATGTGTTCAGCCAGGCTCGGAGACAGCTCCAAGCAACCAAACACGAGTAGGCTACGTCCCGAGATGCTTGTTCGACCACATGCGAGCAACCAAACAGCCTCTAAACGCTCTCGCCTTGCATTGCAGGTGAGCGTAATGATGGTGATACCTACGTACGCACGTAGCTAAAGGAGCGAGACGTGCTACGCGTTTGTATTCTGCAGGGCTCAGGTACCTGGGGTCACCCAGTGCTACATAAATATCTCAATTTATCTCCACCGATAACCATATAAAAGATAAGTTCCGCATGTATGTAGAAAAAAATGAGTGAAAAGTAATACTTAGGATGGTCCTCGTGAAAAAAAAAGAGTGAGAACTATTCCCACTATACCCCTGTGGGCATCAATGATGGATTCATGCCACATCCAGCGATGGATTGGTGTATAAATAAAGAAGGATTAGCTAGAAACAAAAAAACATAGTTTGTTAAATTATAGGAGTATATGCATATACACGTGGCATTAATCTGTGGTGGTGTTACGGGTGCATGGTGCGATAGTTCTCACCCAATTTTTTTTCTATCCTCAATTTATTTGAGAGAAGACAGAAAAATATCTGTGATAACAAAAGAAGGAAGAGGTATTGACATAAGAAGGAAGGGAAAAGCACAATAACCCTTCGAATGAGCCTTGTTATGGATATTTTACCGGGGTGATCTCATCTCCTCGGATCCTCTTACGAGAAATCTTATCCTAACTACGACGTCCCCCACGACCGCCTACGGGATATCACCCACGACTACGCACGTACCCGTGGAGACCGGTTCCACCTCCGTGATATCACCCACGACTCATCGTGGGCACGAG
>Ga0182004_10001506_pt1 | contig 17160 bp, 11 predicted proteins | sample Sormic07211540_1_FD_120479 | JGI IMG/M metagenome (GOLD analysis project Ga0182004, IMG submission 120479) | Endophyte microbial communities from Sorghum bicolor roots, Mead, Nebraska, USA - 072115-40_1 MetaG | ecosystem: Host-associated > Plants > Roots > Unclassified | place: USA: Nebraska...
AAGACTATCCTTATTAATCACCCCCCCCCCCCCCCCCCCCGAACCCGTACCATATGTACAGCCTTGTCCGTCACATCGAATCTTGGAGCACATGTATAAAAGCATTAAAATAGATAAAAACAAAAACTAATTACACAGTTTATCTGTAAATCGTGAGATGAATCTTTTGAGTCTAGTTAGTCTATGATTGGATAATATTTGTCACAAACAAACAAAAATACTACGGTACCGAATCCGAAATCTTTTTGCAACTAAACAAGGCCTACCTTTGTCTGTCTCTGTACTCCCACTCGTGCTGGATCGAGATAAGAGGTACATACTCCGTAGTATGTACGTACACGTACCAACCTGCACGGTCTTCTCAAAAGTACTCCTATCATCACGGCAAGTAAGGTCTTGTTTTAGTTCAACCCAAAAATCAAAAAGTTTTTAAAATTTCTCATCACAGCAAATCTTATGTTACATGCAGGAAACATTAAATATAGATGAAAATGAAAAACTAATTATACATTTTGTCTGTAAATCATGAAATAAATTTTTTGATCCTAGTTAGTCTATGATTGGACAATATTTATTACTCCCTCCGTCACAAATTATAAGTCATTTCAAGAATCTTGGAGAGTCAAAGTTTTTCAAGTTTAACCAAATTTATATAACAAAATAATAACATTTTTGGTACCAACCAAGTATCATTAGATTATTTGTTAGTTATATTTTCATAGTGTACATATTTTATGACATAAATCTTTATATTTCTCTCTATATTTTTTGTCAAACTTGAAAATGCTTTAACTCTCCAAGATTCTTGGAATGACTTATAATTTAGAACGAATGGAGTACAAACAAACGAAAATACTACAGTAGCGAAATTCAAAAGGTTTCCACGTCTAAACAAGGCATAATATGGTTCAAAAAGCGGCCTTAAAGAATTGCATTATCATTGCCACGAGTAGCGCATTGCCACCGGGGCTGAGCACAGCTAGGCACTGGTGGCCTTTGCGCGCATGCATATATGACTCGCATCTCGACCGGATTACTGTTATGTATACGTGTGTCGTCGGTGAGACGGTGACGCATTCAGTGGAGCCGTACGTACTGAAAAACTGGTGGCACCGTGTAGTACGTGCATGGCGAGCGGGAAGACCAACAAATTAAGGCCTTGTTTAGTTCGCAAAAACTTGTGAAAAACGGCACTGTAGCACTTTCGTTTTTATTTGATAAACATTGTTCAATTATAGAGTAACTAGGTTCAAAAGATTCATCTCGCGGTTTACAGATGAACTGTGCAAATAGTTTTTGTTTTCATATATATTTAATGCTCCATACATGTGCCGCAAGATTCGATGTGACGAGGAATCTTGAAAAATTTTGCGAACTAAACCAGGCCTAAAATGCCCCTCGACACGGCGTCGCCGCCCTGGTCCGGCGACCAGTCAACGCGTACGTACGGTGGCGCGACCACCCCGGAAGTGGACCGTGGGCGGCGTAGGCGCCGGCACGTAGGAGACATGCGCGCATGCCTTCATGCACCAGCTGCCTGCCGCGTGTTTAATTCTCTCGCCCCGTCTCGGTTTGTTGCCAAGCAAGAGAGCATTTAACGTACGTATATGGCTAAGCACACACGGCCATATATTGTACTAGGGCCTTGTTTAATTCTCAAAAAAATTTGCAAAATTTTCAGATTCTCCGTCACATCAAATCTTTAGACGCATGCATTAAGTATTAAATATAGACGAAAATAAAAACTAATTGCACAGTTTGGTCGAAATTAACGAGATGAATCTTTTGAGTCTAGTTAGTACATGATTGGATAATATTTGTCAAATACAAACGAAAATAGTACTATTTCTATTTTGCAAAAATTTTTGGAACTAAACAAGGCCTAAGGGTATACTACAGTACTATAATATATATGGCACAGTGCAGACGTGCATATATGGCACAGTGCAGACGTGCATATATATAGTATGTAGGGTCGTCAGATCACATAGGCAGATGATCCCTGATCACGATTGACGATTGATGAGCATGCATGAGCTAGAGAGAGAGAGACAGAGAGTGGTGCTCAAGCGCTCTCCATTCCTGCATGCATGATACTCCAGGGGCTCTGTTGAAGTCCAAGTTGAGGTTGATGCCATGCATGATGCATGCACGATACTCCAGCTCCGTAGCTGACTAGCTCGTCGTGCGATCGACCTGCGTGGCTCTTGTTGACCTGGTGTGGCATTGTTCCGGGAGGGTGTGCGCGTAATAACGCTACAACCGCTCTGTGACATAAACTTTGTCTTCTTAAGGACACAAAATCCCAAGATCTAAATAGGATTAACATATCTGTCACACTAGACTCTCACCCACCCTTCGTTGGCGCCAAATTAATCATATCGAACATATGGCCAAGGTGGGGAGAAGTTGAAGGGACCTTATTCCAAAGCAACATATATAATTCTAAAAAATTATGATAAAAATATAATGGAAGACAAATTTAATAATATTTAGTTAGTACTCAATGCGCCCGAATTGTTAATCCAATTTCATATGGCGAAAAGGGTCAAACTTTGCAAGCTTTGATCATTATTAGTCAAACCATATATATAAGTTTAGGACGTAGAACTTACAGCAGTAGATTTAGATTTGTATCTAAAGAATATACTGTAAGAAAAAATAGTGGTAAGAATCTATATTTGTTTGATTTCATCTCAATCAAAAGATACCTATCATTTCAAAACGAAGAGAGCGATAAATATAAGTATATATTTTTATATTATATATTAATCTTTTTTATACACATACTTGTCTTTTTTATATACTCTAAATTATTGTAAACTCGATGTGGGTGTGGGGTATTCCTGAATTGCGCATATTCTTTTCGGATAACACACAAGAGTACGGTGCCCTGAGCCTGACTGACTGAGGTCTTGTTTAGTTCCGAAAACTGAAAAGTTTTCGGAACTGTAGCACTTTCGTTTGTTTGTGGTAAATATTGTCCAATCATAGACTAACTAGAGTCAAAAGATTAGTCTCGTGATTTACAGTCAAACTGTGTGATTAGTTTTTGTTTTTGTCTATATTTAATGCTTCATGCATTTACCGCAAGATTCGATTTGACAGGGAATCTTGAAAACAAGACCGAATGCATGAGCTCCACCGCAGTCCACAGCCACAGCCGTTACCTTTGCCGTAATCGGCGCGCAGTGGAATACACGTACCACACTACAGTACACGCGTGCGTGCACGCTGCACAAAATTTTACTGCATGGGTGCAATGACGAGAATGCCCTCTCCGGGCGGTGGCAGCAGGGGATCTAGCGGGGCTACGTGGGCCGTAGCGTGGTCTATGGTACTGGTAGTACTGCGAGTTGCCAGTACAGTACTATACATGAGGGTGGAGAGAGAGAGAGGGGGGCGGACCGCTGCGTTGTCGGCTTGCGGCCATCATCTCGCAGTCCAGCCCCCCAGCCCAGCCCAAGGAGGGAGGAGAAGGACCAGGCCTGGTGGACCCTTTTGTCCCGATCCGGCTCTACTGCGCTCTCTGTCTAGGGGCAGCCTGGTCTTTCCTCGCCCGCTGACTGGATGGGTAACTGGATTGGACTGGACTGGGGTGGTTACTACCGAATACTCCTACGGGCCTTAAGGTCATGTACCCCAAAACTGAAAGATTATAGATAAAAAAAATTAGTTGTATAGTTTATCTATAAATCACGAGACCAATTTTTTAAGTCTTAGTCTATAACTAGACAATGTTTATCAAATACACACAAAAGTGCTACAGTGCTAAAATCAAAAGGATTTTGTATCTAAACAAGTAAACAAGGCCTTCGTTCTATTTTTTTACAAAATAGACATTGTAGCACTTTCATTTGTATTTTATAAATATTGTGCAATCATAGACTAATTAGGCTCAAAAAATTCGTCTAGCAAATTACAAGTAAGTGTGTAATTAGTTTTTATTTTTATATATGTTTAATGCTTCTAAAGATTTGATGAGACGAGAAATATAAAAAAAATTGTAATTTTTTTTAAACTAAACAATGCCCAAATTCAAGAGAAAACAGGGATTTCAGATACCAGTGACGGATTTCCTTAAAAAAAAAGAGGTACCAGTGACGGATTGTTACAGGAACTGACAAAACCATGATGTCATTGCGCTTGTTTTTTTCTTCTCTTTTTTTTCAGATGCGCCAAATATAAGTCTGTTGTAACTCTTTATTTTTCTTCATTTTCCCAAAGTCTGCATTTACTTAAATAAATAAATAAATATCAATGTTATACACTCGTCTTTTTCCTTCTATTATTCATGTGCCCAAATCTAAACTACTTCATTCATTCTATACCGTACCATAAGATGTTTTATCTTTCTCAAATACACTGTTTTCGTTAGATATAGTGTATATCCGAGTGCAAAGCGAGAGATATGAATCTAGGAAAGCTTTTATTCATTTGGCTAAAAAATCATAGCTGAAAATATTATTCGATGATTTATTATGAAAGAAAAAACTATTAAATAGCTGATAGATTCGACATATAAGCTCAAACAAATATACTATAACACATTTTATAATTTGCAACGGAGTAACAGCCAATATCAATCTACACAATCATGAGCCCTGCTAGCCCTCTACCTCACCATACAAGCCATTTAAATCAATAGCTCACTTTAGCATATACTACAATTATGATATATTTATTTATCCATGAAAACTATCGACACGTTAATACAACCACGTGATCCACTAATATGCTATTTACCTACATGAGCATCCCACACTATACAAAAAAAATAATTTATAACGGTTTATCATTACATAGTTGCGAGCTATATAGGCATTGTTTTGTTTCTCACGAAGCCAAAAACTTTTAAAAATTCTCCATCATGTCGAATATTGCAGCATATATATAGAGTATTAAATTTAGATAAAAAAATAACTAATTATATAGTTTGTCTGTAATTTATGAGACGAATATTTTAAACCTAATTAATCTATAATTAGATAATAACTATCACATATAAACAAAAGTGCTACAGCAATCTATAAAATTTTCACAGCAGAACTAAACAAAACAATAATATCGTCCAAATCACCTTTTTTTTTTGGATGTAGTATACGCTACTAGTGCTTTGTTTCACTTTGGGCTAGAATGTCAAGACACAACTAAGAGCTTGTTAGACAGTGGTTCTCTCCGGCTCTCGCTCTTTTAGAAGAGTCCTGCCAAATATGTTTCTAGAGAAGTTATTTTTGAGTAAAAAGTACAGGAGCCGGAGCTGTTTCGACGAAGCCATAATTTGTGGCTTCACCAAAACAGCTCCGCTTCCTCTGGAAGAGCCTTTTAGAAGGAGTTGTGCCAAACATCCCCTAAAAGAAATATACCAATATAACGGAAAAATATTAGTGGACTTGTTTTGACATAATAGTGCATATGATTGTACTCCCTTTGTCCCAAAAAGTATTAGCATGACTTTTTTTTAAAAAAAAATCAATATTTGTGTCAAAAATAATCATTGAAAAATATATTTCAATATTTGTTTAATGTTGTACTTATTACCAATCATATATTGATACTTTTTCTTGTATAAATTAGTAATTTTATTATTTTATATATGTGTTTATTGAATTTAAAATTTTGTTTTTGTTTTTTTGTTTTGTGAATTATCTAGTACAACGTAGACACTCACAACTGATAAAACGTCATCTACCACTGAAAACACATAACATCATTTTTAATCCTAATTCCTGGGAAAATTTGCTCCCACGAGAAATTGAACGTAGAACTTGAGGTGCTAAGAAGGCTTTTGTAACCCTACGGTACATGCCTTTCGCTGAAATTTTGATTTGTTGATAAATAATTTATGGCAGTTTTTAGACTGAGGTAGTACAGCCTAAACATCTGAAATTAATGGAGAGGATCAGGTGATGCTAAACCGGCCCGTGGTGGTGAACTGGTGATTTTGGGAGGACAGGACACAGGCGGTGGGGAACGTATGGATGTGTCCTTTTGGTGTCAGAAAAGCCTGACACTCTCGGCTGTCACCGCTCTCAGGTCCGTAGTCAAAGTTCCTTGACCGGATGGGGATCGGAGAGAGAGGCAATGCCATATCATATCATATGCCACCGCATAACCATTCGCCCGTAGCCCCGTAGGCCGTAGCTGCCGCCTCTCCCCAAAATGCCCCTGCCGTCCCGTCCTCCCCGTCCTGCCGTCCCCCTTAGGCCTTGTTTAGTTATACCAAAATTTTTACAAAATTTTTCAGATTTCTCAGCACAATCAAATCTTTAGATATATGTATGAAGTATTAAATATAAATGAAAATAAAAACTAATAATACAGTTTGGTCGGAATTGACGAGACGAATCTTTTGAGTCTAGTTAATCCATAATCAAACAATATTTGTCAAATATAAACGAAAGTGCTACTATTCTTATTTTGTAAATTTTTTTGGAAGTAAACAAGCCCACCACCACCACCACTCTTAGTGAACTAATCACTCGCATTCAGGCTTTCTTTCTGCTGGTGAGTGGTGATGGTAAGGCCTTGTTTAGATCTAAGTAATTTTGTTTATATTTATTAATTATTATGCAACTATATATTAACTAGGTTCAAAAGATTGGTCTCGCAAATTATAAGTAACTTGTATAGTTAGTTATCTTTTTATTTATATTTAATTCTTTGTATATGTGGCGTAAGATTCGTTGCGACGGAGAATGTTTATGTATTTCGAGTGAAAGAAAGAAATTGTTGCCGTGGTCGTACTTGTGGCTTTTCTGTCGGCAGTTCCCCTTGCTAAAAAAAACTCATGCTGATACACTGTCAATCATTCTATAGGGTTTTGAAGCATACTCCTATCATATATACGCACGCATGTGCAAACAAAATATTGTACTTCCACTCAAGATCCTCATACTGTATGTCATCACAAGGGAAGGAAGAAAAAAAGAAAAAAAAACTCCAGCCCAGCATAAAATAAAATAAAATAAACAATACAAAAGCCGGCTCGCGTGCATGCAGTCGCCAGCTTCTTCTGAAGAAAAAGTAGAAGCCCAAGTGCATGCTAGCTTAGCTGCCTGGTGCGCCCCATCACGAGCGTACAATGCCCTCCCTCTGTGTGGTGTGGTAGTAGTAGTAGTACTGTTACTGGTGATGCTGGAGCTGGAGTACGTTGCTGGACTACTGGTGCTGGTGCAGCAGCGGCCGGCGAGCCCGCCCTCAAGCATTGGATTCTAGCTCCACTACGCACCCAGACCCACTGATCACTGAGGGTGAGGGGGCATGCAGCCACCGGCCAGCCAGCCGGCCCGCTCTGTAAAAAGCTACTACTAGGCGCGGCATGCAAGCAGTGCAGTGTGCAGGCAGAGGGGATCTCCCGCCCGCGCATGCATGCATGAAATGCAAGCTGTAAAAGGCACGATCCTCCACGCACCGTACTGTGTACCACGCGCGCCCGGCCGCCGATGATCGTCGTCGTCCTCAAGCAAGCATCCCGTCGTCCGGCCCGTTCAGTTCCGTTCGACGGCCGGGCTGAGCTGCATATGCCGGCCGTCGACCGTCACGCGCCGGTGCAACGCAAAAGGTGGCCGGCCAGAGATGCGGCCAAAAAGTGCAGTACTTGGTCGCCGTACTCCGTGCACGAGCCCGGCCAAAATGCCCGATGGAGGGCGGTCCAGTTCAGGGTCCGTCCATCCAGGCCCCCCTCTACTAGGCTACTACTACTGTCTCCAGTCTCCATTACTATCGCAGAAGCAGATGTTGTGTTGTGTTGCAATACAAACGCACAGCGTATATGGAGTGGAGTGGCACTGCAGGATGCCAATACCTTCAGCCTGTCAGAGAGTTCAGTTCAGTGCACGACGAGGACGGCAACGGATCGGAGGTGTGCTGCGGCGTGGAACAGTGGTCGGCCGCTAGGAATGCCGCCGGTGCCGGCTCGACGGCTCTATAAAATAAATGCGCGCTCCGCCGAGCAAACCAACCTCTCCCCCCGTCAGCATTTTTTCCAAGGGCTAATAAGGTAATTAATTATAACATTATATATTGTCATGTAGGTAGGGGGAGGGAAATGTCAAAAAGAAAAAACTTCCGAGCCAGTGTGAGCAGAAGATCAGATCTACTCTTTTGCGCGTCTAGATATACGAAAGGTATATATCTTTATAATATATATAAACTTTTTTTACATGAGATAATATAAATATACATACAGCCTCCGTCCAATAAAAGTGTCATTCTAGCTTTTAAGAAGTCAATACTTTTAATTATAATAAAATATATATATTAAAAATATTAATTTTAGATTATATTTTCATAACAATTTTATTTCGAGATACAAATATGATAAATATTTTATATAGATCTAGTTAAATTTTAAAAAATTTGACCAGCATAAGTCTATAGCGACTCTTTCTTTAGGACGAAGTAGTACATATATTAAAAAAAATCATATGTTTGAACATATGGAATAATCCTTATTGGATGTGATGACGTGTTAGAGGCAGCACCTGAATTACCATTTTTTTTAAAGGTAAATATTTCATTCATTATAACCAATAGTACAGAAATAGGAGTGAAGGCACCCCAATCGAAGCTTTGGAGAAACAACTTGACGTTACAAACTTGGAAGATGAAGCAGGGACTCGCAAGATGTTCTTATGAACGAGACTGTTAGCAAACTATATGTTGAGGTGGAGAAAACAAAATAGGAGAGAGCAGCCAGCTAAAATACAGAAATCAAGAAATTCTATGAGAGAAATTGATGGACTATAAATAAATTAACTAAGTACTATATAAGTTGGGTAATAATTGAACTATAAGTCGATTAAAGATTATATTATTAGGGCCTGTTTGGTACAGCTCACAACAGCTTCACGAGCTGTTGTGAGCTGTTTTTTTTGCCAAACACTTATTTTCAAAACAGCTTCATGGGTGAAGCTGTTTTTCCCCTCCTCTCACAAAGACATAAGTTGGATGAAGCTGGAAAAAAGTAACTTATTGCAGCTTCTCCCTTATTTCTCTCTCTCAACTATGCATGAAGTAGTTGGTGAAGCTATTTTGACAAACACTTTTTCCAAAACAGCTCAGCTTCATCTAGAAAGTCACTCATAAAACTATTTTCTAAAAAAACAGCTTCAATAGTAAAGTTGAGCTGTGCCGAACAAGCCCTTAATCTTCATCTAAAGCCTTGGAAACACCCGGAAGCAGCACGGGGTGAGAGAGGGAGATGCCGAGACTAGACGATGGCAGGGTCGCGGGTCGGCCTCGGGTGCAATAATTCGGGGCAGCTAGCATCTCTGGGCTCTGGGCTGTTGCTGCCCACAGTAGTGCGTGTGTTTGCGAGTGGCAGCCGCTGCAAGGTGGCACCGGCCAATGCAACAGGGTGGTGGTGGTGGTGCGGGCCCAGAGGCAAATCATAAGCGGCGGGCCCACGCGGGCAGTCAAACGTGGCCAGTCAACACTCCCCCATTCCCACAGGCAGACTGCAGCCTGCAGGCCGTAACCCCACACTAGCACTGCTACGTGTACGACGGCGTTGCATTGCATGTCTCTCTCTACACCTCTCTACTACGAGTTCCAGCACCGCGGGCTCATTCATGGCTGCTGTTACCACACCATGTTTACAACACCAGCAGACGCAGAGTAGTATGTTACCGTTCGTACGTAGACGTAGTACTGGACTAGTGGTGTTGGTGTACCAAGTCGCGGACCGGCCGGCAATGCTCCAAGTCATGCGCGTAGCGCGTGCTCGTGCATGCACGCTCCAGACATCTCGGTCCGGACTCCGGATCGGAGCAGCCGAGCACGCCGCTGAGACAGGGGCAGGGCAGGCAGTCCTGCGCTGCATCCATCTGCATCTGCACGCTGTCTTGTGCAGGCAGGTTTGGAGCGGCTGCCGTGTGTGTGAGAGGTTGTTGGATGGAGATGGAGCACACAAAGAAGGCCCATGTTTCATGGCTCCATCGGAATCGGACCCAGGTCCAGGTCCAGCCGCTACAGTAGCTGTTGCAAACTCCGGTCAAACCAGGAGAGCGAATTCAGCAACGTGCCGCCGCATGTCGCAACAACCTGGTACAGTGCTAGGCCCCCGTCATGTTCCGGAGCCATCGCAGAACTTGTGGGTCGCTGCTCGAGGCGCTCGGAAATGGAACGGCCCTCCTTCGGCAAGAGAGCTAAACTCACGCAAGGACATGGACTCTGGGTTCTTGAGCAAAGGAGCATGATAAGTTCAAGCGAACAGCTTTCGGCAGATCACATGGGGAAGTACCGAGCCGTAAGTCTGATTGCGGCGCTGCCTTCATGCATGCATCTCTTTCAGCATTTGACATGACCAGAGGGACGGGAAGCATCAAAGTTGCAGGCAATGCATGCAATGCACCAGACTTGAATCCGTGATAAATATGTGCATTAAATAGAGCTAAGCCCTACCAGGGACGGGGATGTATATGGACACAAGAACGAACGGCAAAAGGAGCATTTCCACACACAGCCCAGGGCACAGCAGATTTTTGTCCTCGGCTCAAGCTCAAGTGGAGCAAAAAGATAAAAGAGTTGATCCTCCAGGAAAGATAATAACTAGTAAGCCATCTTCAAGTCCATCCCCAAACACGACCCGAACGAGATGGGAGCGGCTCAGTCCCACAAGAGGTTGATCATCGAGTTGGCCAGCCCGGCTTCCTTGAATGTTTGGTCGCTTCTGAACTCCAGCTTCTGGGATGCTCCAGGAATGGCCTGTACGAAGTGGAACGCCCTCTTCTCACCGTCCTCAACCTGAGGAGCGCAGAATGACCACAAGAGCTGCAGGAGAGAGAGCACCAGTGAGGGAGGGGAAGCAAGGAAATGAGATCAGAAAAATTTGACGCAGGTGTAACCTTGATAGGATCTGTGTGAAGGAAGTTTCTTTGGATCCTCCGATTGTTCGGTAGCCGAATCGCAACCCTGCAGAGACGGTCCCTGCTTCCTGTAGGTTCTTCAGGGAGAGGAGGATAATCAGGCTTGATGTTTAAGCTTGGCTCATTGTCCACCTGAGGTTCAGCTTCAGCCATGTCATCACTAGCGTCTGATGCTTCAATGATTTCTTTACCCTCCTCTAGCGAAGCTGCTACTGCCCGTGCTAGTTCTTCATCTTCATCCTCTACAGCTATTTTGCCTAAAATGGAATCAAAAGGCATTGTAATTATAGTTCTTTTGATAACCAGCTATAGTAGGAAATGACAGAATGCCTTGCATGTAGCCAGCTGATAGCAGCTAGGGTAAAACTGTCCAGAAAACCATGCACAAATAGCATAAGAGAGCAGCATGATACAATCATACAATGAAGACAACAGGCAGTGTCCTTGCTAGTTTTCAAAATGTGGATATCCACAACTTTGAAAAACAATAGATGTTAGTGAAAAATATGGATATCCATAACTATGTGGTCCATGCATTTGATAGGGTTACATCATATGGTTATGAAAAATGGCATCATCCTAGTCTGTTTTCAAACAACAAACAAAAGTAATACCACTGCAAATTAAAAAAGAACAATTCAACTCCTACCTTGCTTGCCTGTAGAAGCTTCCTGATCAACTTTCCTTGGGCGCTTCTGAGGTTGAGCTGCATGGTGCTCCTTCGGACCTTTATCCAGGTAAGGTAGTAAATCCTAGGTAAAGGACACGATCACAAAGAATTAACAAGGAACATCTACGCTGTAGTACATCTTATAATTCAAGTTTGTGTGCACCCATATAGGCTACAAATACAATAGTATAAGAAATGAAAGAATAGTATCCAAATACCTCGAGTAAACGGTCGGGGTGAACCATTCCATTCCAAGCATGCATTTTTTGCCCAGTGACGGGGTCAATTAGGAGAATAGCAGGCATGGACACCAAATGGTAGTAGGTGCATACCTTCCTCCCCTCACTGGTGTCATAATAAACCTATATTAACACATTAAAACATATTAATAGACAGGTGAACAGACATTAGTTCATCTAGGGGGGAAACAGAGCTATTTAGCAGACAACAATATGTCAATACAGATCCTAACATGTCAAAAAGAAATGTAATGAGAGAATCAGATCACTGGCTGAGACACAGAAGCATAGAGGGAAGACAAACCTGCCAGAAAATAAAATTTGACCGAATCAACTGAGCCACCGCTTCATTTCCCCAGGTGTCTCGATTAAGCTTAAAGTAAGGCCAGTTCAAAAGTCAAAACTTGGAGTAAAAAACTTAAGGAGCAACATTACACTACAAAATGACTGAGCTTACCATGTGAGAGCTAAATTCCTCTGTCGACTGCAAATTGATTAATAGCCATTTGTCCAGGGAAGAAGCCTCTAACTTTGCCTACATTTGAAAAAAAAAATCATAAGAACGGAAAAAATATCAGCAATATTTAAGGATCATATGGAGTTTCAGCTCAAAGGTACTTTATGTGCACAAATCGTTGAACAATAAATTCTAAAGAACACTATTATAGACATCAATCCACTATATTGACAACAAAATGCATCCTAAAATATACAGTATTATGGTACTATTTCATTTTTAAAAGGAGAGGCAACACTTTAAAGAGTAATTAACCAACTAACACTGAACCAATTGCGCTAGCTATGCTGTTCAAGAAATTCATCGGCCAACTGAGATACAGGTATAGAGGCAATTATAGATTTGCAGTTTTCCATATATGCAAACACACACAAAAAAAAGTGTCCGTACAGTTTCAAAAGCATATAAATTAATGAGTTGACATAATTGCTATACAGCTTACCTTGTCAAAGGGTCCATTGAACATCAAAGAAAAAGGTGGACGGTACAAAGAAGCAAGATTATCACCAGAACTAGATGTAGCATTCTGGTCAGAGTCCCAGACAGCAGATTGTCTTGCCTCTTGTTCAAAATTACGAAATGCAGCTGATGCATTAGGTCGCATGCTGCAAAAAAAAGACGGACACCATACTCAAATTTAATGGAACAAGTTCAAATACAACACAGTACTCTGAAACACAAAATTATATATTGCCACATGTAAAGCAACAAGTGTGCTTGCTTAAGGCATGTCAGTCCAAAACAAAAGTTATAATACAACATAAATTATATGTACCGATGCCCAAGCCAATTACAAATGAGAAAACAAACATGGAAATAATTTTACATCTAGCTAACAGGAGCAACCAACAATATTAGGACAGATGCTTGCTGCAAACAACAATATTAGCATACATTTCCTTTTTTTTGGCAACAGATACAAAAAAGGTCTGTTGGCTACTCTTGGTTGTACACCTCTTGTCACCATAAAGGCAAAAAAAACATGGACCTGGTATTTGTCACAGGATGCTAAATGGGCCTTGGGCCATATTGGGAGCAATATTGGTATCTTGAAAAGCACAGTTGCATCATTCAGTGTGAGAAAACATATAACGTATCAAAGGGCCAGTAGTTATTTTGTATTACAATACAAATGCTGCATTTATTTTCATCTTTAGGACATTCCTTAATAACCTCAATCATAAAAGCAGCCTATAGGAGCGACAACCATGGTAGTTCACCAACATAATCACAGCTAATATATAAATAATAACTTAATGAGTCCTTGGTTTTGCATATGCCTTACAAGATGTCAACTCAGGTGAAGTTATTTAAGCATCAGTATACCATATAGGCATAAACACTTCAAAAAAATGCATGTTCACGGAATGGTAAAATTAACTTGGATGCCATGCAACAGTTTACTAGTGGAATTACCAATGTTGTAGTCATGTCCAAGGCAAGAACGAGAGATTCAATAACCAAACATGCAGAATTCACTGGTTACAAACTATTAGGTAGACATATGATGACTCATTAGTCATTAGGGGTAAAAAAACAGATATAACAGAACACCTAGAGCGACTCTCAGAGCTCCTTGAAACAACTCTGTAATTCATTTTGTTTCTGGTAAAAAAGAAAAAAGACAGCCCTCCAACAGTTTTGTATCTGGACTTCCTAGGGATAAGCACTTGGTAAATCTCCCCTCAACTCCCAGATATTCGTGTGTTCCACGCTTGCTATCGGCACTTGGCACTAGTTTTTCTCTCCTGGACCCAGCTTTTTTTATTTCTAGGAAGCAATTATTGGAGAAAGGAAAACATGGAGCTCTTGAAATAATCAATGATTTACCAAGTGATTTTTTAGGAGCTCTTGGAGATTCTTTTAATTGCCACTAGAAAACTGTAATGGCTATTATAAATACACTTAAAAAAAGGTGCTTTCCCTGACTCCCGCGCAGAAATTGCCTTATTCCCGCATGATTTCCTTCCTGCCACAGATAGGCAACGGCAGAAGGCATGATTTTATTGCGCCAGATTGATTGCTTCCCGTGCGGGCGTGGGCGCTTCCTTTTCCCCTCGCGTGACCGCGGGAGGCTCTTCGCGAGTAAGGCGACCACCGCAGCCTCCTTGGCGACGCCTTGGACGCCTAACGAGAAAGGCGGATGCCTACAACAAGAAGGCACTTGGCATAGCAGCACTCGTCTTAAGCGTTTTTCGGCTCCAATGCATTGCACGACACTTAACTACTTTACAGATGTACTCAGTCTGCATGTAGAAGGTTTTTGTGCTCTCTCGAGCGCCTGACTCCACAGGTGAACACAAGACCATTCCAAGCATCAGATGCCAAGTGAAGCAGCAACTCTGCCACAAAGCAGCTGAGATCATAGGACTGCTCTCCACCGTGGCAGGTTCAGATAGAAACTGCCCATAAGGACATGTACACATAGGTGCGCTGTAAAGGCCCTAAGCATAGCCAAAGATTTGGCCACATGGCACTAGATTCTATATGCACACCAGACAAGGACATCTGACTAAGTTACAATCTATCAGTGGTAATGGTAAGCAAAATCGGCATGGCTCCAGGATTCAATGCTAACATGCAAAGTGCCAGACCGAAGCACCTCTTATTTAATACTTACACAGACACGATGCCCTCGCCGTAGAGAGTCTCCCTCTTCACAGGCAGAGGCGCGCGGACGTCATCGTCCTCCCCAACCCCAAATCCATGTGACATTGCATCGCCCAGGGCAGCCGCCGGGGGTGGAGCGAACCTGCAAATCGGATGCCCTCAGCACAATGATCCACCAAAAACCCAAAACCCAAACCCTGGCCGCCTACCTCATCGCCTCTTCCACCCCAGCCGCCGCCGCCAACGCCGACGCGGACGCAGCCGCGGCCGCAGGCGGCGGGACCGCTGGATGCGCGGCGCCGAGGGCGGACTCGCCGTCGATGTAGAACAGCTGCAGCGCCTCTTCCAGGTGCCAGCTCGTCATCTGCGGAATGGAAACACCGGGATCACATCGGACCGGATTGAATCGAGTACTAGAAGCTAAGGGGGGATTGGTTTTGGAGGAGAGCGGGAGCCGGACCTGTAGGAACTGGGTGGCAGTCTCGGGTGTCTGGCCGGCGGCGATCTCGAGGAAGGATGAGACCAGGGTCTCCTTCTCCGCGGCCGTCGGGGGATCGCCCGCCATGACGGCGAAGTCGCCTCGAGAGGATTATTTTTTTTTCCCTTCTCCTGCGGGTCTGTTGGTGAGTAGGGTTCGGTGGGACGGCGAGTGTGGGATTGGGAGGGTTGGGTTGGGTGGGGAAGGAGTGGGAAGTAAGGAAAGGGAGAAGTGGAAACGTGCGGGATGATGAAGACGACGAATGGAGTGCGTGCGGTGCGGGTCGTCTGGGCCTGCTTGGAGGGGAAGAAAGAGCCCGTGGCATCAGTGGGCTCCCATCATGGGCCGTCTAAAACATTTCGGGCGTGTTTGTTTGCCTGGCCCTTCACAGCCAGGCCGGCTTCCCAGCCAGGTCTCAGATGGCCAGGCCCTGGTCTTGCAGTGCACCTTGTATTTGTTTGCCTGCATTGGATGGCAGTGCAGTCTAACGAGCACTAAATGAAGCTCGTGCCTACACACGCTCGGCCTGGCTCGTCAGAAACAATGGGAGTGGCCTTCGCTGCCGGGTCTGGCTGGTGGGTGCTTTAATCATCATGCTGGCCAGGCCCAAAACAAATGCAGGTAAACAAACATCTTCACGTTATGAAATACTTAGGTTTTAAAAATTATAAGGTGCTTGGGTGCAAAGAATTTTGTAGTTTTGAAAACTATGGTGCTTTTGAAATACTCTTGTTAAAACTATAGTATTTTTAGAGTTTTATTAGAAACTCCACGGTATACCTTATTTTTATAAATCAAGATTTTGTATGTTTGTTATTTTAAAAGTAGGGGCTAAATTTCAAAAAAAAAAAGTAAGGGCCTATTGGATGTCATGTTTTTTTAAAAAAACAATGAAACTTTGTGGTTTTTTATAAGCCAAAGTGGTATAAGACTGTGGTTTATAAGTGGTCATGAGTGAAGTTTCTCACTATAGCCTTTTTACAAAGCCATAGTTGTAAAGACTACATGATTTGTTTTATCCAAACACTTAGTACATTTTGAAAATGAAAGTATTTTTTTTTAAATCATAACTTTTTTAGAACTACGAGACTCGTTTATTGTTGGCAAAAGCCTTGTCATGGCAATAAATACAGGGAAATGGCAAAAAAGGGAAGGGTATGTTTTCCAAATCCTTTTTACTTTTGATTTCATTCTTTTATTATTTATTGTAATTTTAAGTTTGAGTAGGCAGGTTTCACTCCAAGAAATCGAGCTAACTAAGATAACACATATTCTCACTACTATTGGTACAATCAACTTTGGATCATGAAGACACATTTGGTGGAGTTGGACCCCTTTACGCTTTAAGCAGTAGCAGACCCAACACTCAGATAGAGCTCGAGCGAAGCTCAAGACGCTCATATTTCCAAGCATGCAACACAATTTGACACAAACACATGATGTTTTTCGGGCTTCCAATGCCAAATAGGTGTTTGAGGAACTGCTTCTTGCATGAAGCCCATGAAAAAATGTGCTCTCACATGCCTAGAAATGTCTATGGAGTTGAAATTACTAGCTTCCTCTAGCTCAGGTGAGCCCAACGTGGCAATTATATTGGAGGATTTGTCACCCTATGACACCGAGGCCAAGGGCTGGTTACCGGGGCGAGGGTCGAGGTGAGTAGACGAAGTCGAATGTGGGTTGCCAAAGCTAGGGTTATCATGGTGCAAGGTAGGACAGACTTAGAGGGTGGGCGAGGGCCGAAGTGGTCGTGGGCGACCGAGGCCAAAGGAGCA
>Ga0182004_10001507_pt1 | contig 17159 bp, 13 predicted proteins | sample Sormic07211540_1_FD_120479 | JGI IMG/M metagenome (GOLD analysis project Ga0182004, IMG submission 120479) | Endophyte microbial communities from Sorghum bicolor roots, Mead, Nebraska, USA - 072115-40_1 MetaG | ecosystem: Host-associated > Plants > Roots > Unclassified | place: USA: Nebraska...
CACTGTGTTCGATCTCGTCCGCATCACTGGATGTCGTCGCCGAGGCCTCGATCTGGTGCGGGTGTCGTGGAGAACAACACGGGGAAGGACCCCGCTACTGGCGCCACCGGAGAGGACCGACCGCTCCGGATCTCGCTGCTCCCGAGCTCGTGCTGGCCCGAGCGGTGGCGGTGCAGAGCAACGAAGGAGGGCGGGCAGCCAAGCGAGGTGGAGCGCGCCCGAGCGAGGTGGAGCGCTGCAGGGCGGCCGAGCGAGGTGGAGCCGCTCCGGATCTCGCTGCTCCCGACCTCGTGCTCCTCCGAGCGGTGGCGGTGGACTGCGACGAAGAGGGGCGGGCAGCGGAGCGAGATGGAGTGCTGGAGGCCGGCCAAGCGAGGTGGAGCGCTGGAGGCTGGCCGAGCGAGGTGGAGCGCCGCGGCAGTGCGGGGCCGGCGGCGTGTCCGCGACGCACTGCGCCCCGGCGATGCGAGCGAGAGCGTAGGGGAAATGGGGAATGCTGGGGCAGGAAGAGGAATGCGTGTCCGGGAACGGGAATGCGACTACGGTCGGAACGAAACCGGGCCGCTCGGCTGTTGGGCCGTTTGGTCCGCGTCGCAGCCCACCAACGAGACCGTCCGATGGCGTTAGGACGGCCGAGTCACAGCATTTAGTTAACAGTACTTTTAATCATAACTTTTGAAACAAACGGATAAGTTCATAATAGTTAGAAAGATAGACTCCAAAAATCGGAACGATTCAAAGAGCAAAATTAAATAAAGGACGCAAAAAAATCGTAGCTTGTGGATATTTTCCCCCCGAGAAGAACAGCTTGTAACTACCCTAGAATTTTGCTTATAAATTTTTATACTGAACATTGGCCCATACAAAATCTGGCCCAACAAACAAACAGATAACGTTGTCCTCTTCTCATGACTCCTCCCGGGTCCCGGCTGCCCAGGCCTGAGGTCGAGCGCTGAGCCGGCAGTAAATCCAGCACCCCGGCGGCCACGGCCGAGCGGCACCCCCGCGGCTTGCCCTCCCGGCGTGGCCACGCATGCTACGTGCCGAGCTGCCATCAGCGTCGACTGCCAGGCACGTCAAGAGAGCAACACCTCTACCACTGGTCCCTGGACCCTGCTGAGTCCAATACTGGTTGTCTGGTTCTTCTTCTTCTTCTTCTTTTAAAAAAGAAGTTTATATTAAGATAATGGGTCATATTTACAATAATTACTCCCTCCGTTTCAAAAAGATTGTTGTTGTTAATTTTGACCAATCATGTTTAACCGCTCGTCTTATTCAAAACTTTTGTGCAAATTCTAAAATAGATAAATCATTATTAAAGTATCTCTAATGATCAAATAAGTTTTATTAAAATAGATAATATTTATACAAAAAGTTCTAATAAGACGAATGGTCAAACTATATGTCTGAAAGTCAATAACAACGGTCTTTTTGAGACAGATGGTTCTAGAGCTGTCGACGCGTAGGCCGGAACACCTTCAGAAAGAAAACCAGAAGAAAACTCTTTCCAACTACTGTCCCAATTCATGGGCCACACACCACTAGCACTTCTGTGACATTTAGATACTTGGAACTGCTGGAAAAAGGCACATGATTCTCTTTGTTTCTTCTATGAGCTATCCTCAATGGGAGTTTTATGACTTAATTTTCAATACATACATATTTTGAAAACAGTGTAAAAGAGTTTCATCCTCCTGAAACTCACTTTACTCCTATAAAACTCTTATCATCTCTCTTCATTAATAAAATAATGTTCGCTGATTTATTGTGAGTGTTGAATAGCTGGCGAATTCGAGAAATAATCTCAAGTGAACAGGCTGTATGTGAAATTGGTGTGTGATTCATTATGAAATCAGAGCATATAATTGAATGAAATTTCTTGTCTTTTTCGAACCTTTTAAATGTATCGACACAATTTGGTTAATATTTATAGTCATGTTTTATATCCATGTTATTGAATTTTACCATATTGCATGAGTATCTTTGGAACCGGGACCTCCATTTTCCTTTGGTTGTAGTGTTAATTTGTCCCAACTCGACCAATGCAAGTTATGCTCATTGTCCTCCTGGCTCCACCAAAACCTACAAGTCATGACACTGATTTGGTTACATGTGGATTTATTGATATCAAAGAGCCTACGACATAAGTAGGAATTACTTGAGCAACTGCTTTTATCATTGTTTCCTTTTCAGCTTTGGACTATACTTTCTTCCTCCAACCTAAATGCATGTGTTGCTGACGTGTGGTGGGTTCTTAGGTGGCTATGTTTCTGGCCAAATATAGCTAATATTGGATTAATTGGTCTTGGCCTATATAGTCTAATAACAATTAATCAAATAATTTAAAAAGCTCACAATTAGTGCTAAGTGGAAGTGGGATTAGTACCACATGAGAAACCTACTAGAAAGTGCTCTTATAGATAAGTTGAGAAGGAGAGTTGGGGGTAGGGGAACATGGGCGCTCCACCATGGCATGCGGTGCGGAGCCAAGCTGTGCCCACGCCCTTCACCTTGGTTGGACATGATGTGCTAGGCCTCTTTTGCAGCTCAGTGCAATAAGCAAATGGTAAATGAGCATCGGCCATGAAGGGCAAAAGGGTAATATGTGTGGGCCTGACAGCAAGACAAGTATGCATTTACCGTTGTGCCCCTCCTAGAACCCATCTTGGTTTGCTCCCTTCCGGTTCTAGTCGTTAAGGGGGCACATATCCTTCTTCCTTCCTTAAAAGCCAACACATTTGCTCCTTCTCCCACATGTTATGTTCTTTCTTTTGTTGGTGCTCTTCTCATCTCTGGCTCTGATCCCTTGCATGCACAAGGGCTCTGGGCGAGAATGCCACCGAAGCTATGTTTGCTCTCGTACCTACATGAGTTGGCAGGCGATCAAGTTTTCGGGAGCGCATATGCACCACTGCTCTTCGTCCGTTGTGGCAACCTTGAGCCAACGGCTGTGTTGTTCCTCGAGCGATCAACTACATCAACGATCGTCATGGAACTACACTACATATCTCTTCCTGGCCGAGACTAGATCGACTACTTTGAGCAGATGGTAACAATATCCCCCTGCCTCCAGCAGGACGGGTTCCACTCAATGGTACCAAGTTATTTTTGGTGCGTCTGGTTATAAGCGCTATGTATCTGTTGGTAGAATTTGCTACTAGCACTACTGCAGGATTTATTTTGCGCAACATTTGCAAATAGGTCTTGAGGCGAGCAAAATTTTTAACCGCCTTGGTTAATGTTTTGATTAATGGAAGCAATTATTTATTATTAACCGAAGTGGTCACAAACAACCGCCTTGCAAAATCAATTTACCGAGGCGGTCATCTTAAGCCCACCTCCTTCAAAAATAGTTTATTTTTGGAGGCGATCGTATTATAACAACTCTCTTTGTAAATCCATTAACCAAGGCGAGCACACTATAAAGGCCCGCCTCGAGAAATAGTGGCCCAACAGGAGGCCCATCTTAGTCCTGTGTCACTTACTGTATATAAACGAAGAGCTAGGGTTTCTTATGACCGTCTGTCACTCCCTCCCTCAGAGCCCGACGCTGCTCCTATCACACCCGATGCTCACGCCCTCCCCTCCCTAGCCCATCGCCCCCTCCCCTCCCCTCTCTAGCTCGTGGCGGCGCCTAGCGACCCTCCTCTCTCTAGTCGGTGGTGGAGGGCCGACGCGGTCTTGCGCTGTGGTGGCCTAGGCGATGCGGCCTCGCTCCTCCTCCATGATGTCACACGCGTGGTGCCCTGGTGGCGATGGACACCACAGCAAGCAACATGGCGGCGGCTTCTCCTAACGTTTCTGGCCCATGGGCTAGGAACGGGCTTATCAGTGGGCTCAGAAATAGGCTCACCGGCAGGATCATGGATTTTTTTGTGTTCTTAATCGATTAACCTAGGTAGGCAACAAAACCGTCTCGGTTAAGGTCCAATTAGCCTTGACCTTTCATCCGAGGTTTTTTCGTTGCTCGCCTCGGTTAATCTAAAATGTCCACCTCGAAAAATATTTTTTGTAGTAGTATAGCTTGTTCGCTAGCAGATTTGCATATGCGATGAATAGATTACTCATGCTCATTTATGTCATGATTTATGTCATGTCTTGTTTTTGAATTAAAACATACCGTAAAATGACTAAATATTAAACAACTAACACCCTAGTATTAACCAAGGCATGTGGCATGATAATAAAAAACATAGCCTTGTTATACTGACAATGAAACTAAACAAAAGCTGTTGAGCGTAGACTTGGTAATGTGTTTTCTAAATAAAAGTGACCCTGTAACCGACCTAGATTGTAATGTGATAAGCATCACGCATGTATTAATTATGATGCTTAAGTATGCACCGGTGTTTACTGTATGCTAACAAGATGGTTGTGCCTATTTAAGCATCAGTATGTATATAATATAGATTGACTTATATACCGAGCTTAATGATGTCACAATATTTTCTCTCTTTAAGCACTTGTGTCTATGCATCTCAAATTATACATGCCTAGCTTCTTAGAGCTACCAAAGCTGTCCACATAGGTTGTAGTTAAGAGCATAGGAAATAAGGAGTCAAGGTTGGTCTGAGTATCATTTTATTATCATATATACTGTCGAAGCATCGGGTGATCTGGAGTTTACACCCCCAAAAAATTTAGATAGCCCCTTCACTTTGATTACATATCTAGAAATTTGGTGATAATTACAGACCCATGTATCACGTAGACTATCACAGTTTTAGACCCGAGGAAGTGCCCCTGATTTATCCCATAAGTGGCAACTAAGTATACATAGCTAGGAACGCCTCAACGCATTTGACATGGAGAAAAATGGCTTGAACGTCAGAATTAGCCCAAGTATGGAAACCATGTTTATCGTCAGAAACATGATCTGGTCACCTGCATTTTGGACAAGTCAAACAAGAATATGCACCATGTATTTTCTTGTGGTTTAGGCTTTTAGATAGCTTCTATCCTGTAGGAAAGTCAAAAAAGAATATGCATGTCTATGTGTTTACATACCTGGTAAGAATAGCCCACCATTCATGTGCTTCTGGGCCCATGAAAACCTATAAATAGCATGAAAAGAAGCTCATCAATTGGAAATGGAAAAAAAAGATGATTTTTAGTCCCAAACGAAAAAGCAGTACGCACAAAATTCCTGCCGCCGCCGGAGCTACACCTTTGAACAATGACATTAGAGTCATCGAGATGCCATTTGCAACACCTCTTTGTTCTTGTGTCTGCAAATCTTTCAGACATAAGGAGAAGATGGTTGAGAAAAAGTACTAAAATAAATGATTCATGCTTACCACTGCTGTGTTTTGTAGAATGTTGCACGCAATATTGATTGTAGCCTGTTTTGTTCAAATACGCATCATAAATTGTTCACAATTAAAATATTCATTGTTAAATGATTGGGTTTACATTCCTCTAAGAAAATATTGTCATAGATTTTTTCCATGCTTGAGAGAAGAAGTTGCCTCACATAGAATACATTCTTCATAAGCGAGGCTATGTTGATTAGTACTTTGAGCTCCAGCCCTTGTAGGTTGACCATGAAGGGATATGTTGTAAGGAGAAGTATAGACAATACCTACAAATCAAACACCATTTGACCATGGTACTTGTAAAGCTCAATGAAAGCAAACAATCATCATAATGAAAAGGATTTGCTTCAATACACCTCATCTAGAAATTGTCATGCACACCCCAACAAATTTTCATAGAACAAAAAAGATATGTTCTCCACCACCTAATATTCAAATCTACACCTAACCATCACTTCAGATTTATTTTGAAAGGTTTATACATCCTTGTTTCCTTTTAATGCTAAACTGCTTTATTTCAGATTACAAGTGAGGCAATGAAGCCAACAATATCACAAAGATGTATCTCACATACCACTGTAGGTCGCAATGGCCTTATTGGTCCAAGATACTTGACAATGAATGGGTAAACAAAAAGTTGATATATCAAAAGTCCACAACCTACAAGGATAAAATGAATTGTCGTAAGGTAAATAATTTGACGGTAAAGCGACAAAGACATATTCTATTTCTGTTTTAGCTTAATTTATATTGGAGATTAGGTTTTCATCCTTTCTGCAAGGGGATGTGTTTCTTACTCTCTTATGTGCATGACTATTGGCATAAGAGCTTGGAAAAAAGAACTCATACCTGAGACTGCTAGCACAGTACCAACTTCTTGGGATGTCAAACCCAAGCCATGGAATTTTCTGTTGCTCACTGCCTAGAGTGAAAATGTCTGAAGGGAACATATTATGAATCACCATATGAAGCTTAGTAGCTATTTCAAGGCTCACAATGATATTACTGCCATCCTTTTATTTTGAATCTTCATTGAAGAAGTTAATCTCAAGATAATTTAATTAACATTTGAAACAATAGTATAGAAAAAGAGATTACCTCAGCATAAGCTACATCATGGAGGCAAAAGATACAATAGAGGATTATTGCTGACATCAGTTGCCAGTTCTTTAGGAGGTTCTTTGTAGATCTGTCACTAGATTGTTTAGCTTTTCCAACTTGTATGGTCGAGTCACCAACTTGTGCCTCCACTTCATCGGTAGCTTCTACTTTTTCATCAATGTGAAAGTGTAGTGTTTCCTTAAAAAAATGATAAATGATTAAAGAACTCTCGAAAATATTACAGAACATGAGAAAATGAGGCATGCATCGTTTCCTTGAAAAAAATGGATAAATGCTCAAGGAACTCCTCAAATACTAGGATCTACTTCATCAATAGCTTCCAATTTTTCATCATCATGATAGTGCAGTGTTTCCTTAGAAATTTAGATTAAATGCTTATGGAACTCTCTGAGACTAGAAATTTTTGGAAAAATAAGGCATCTGGTGTTTGCTTACAAATTTGGATAAATGATTAAGAACTTCTACGCTAGAAACACTTGGAAGCTCCAAACATTTATACTTATTGTGTTTTGAAGGGTCATAGCAAGTTGGATTTTGAAAGGAAGATTTATAAGGGGGATGTTGTAGCATACCGGAAGCCAAATGCATGCAATACATGATCCCATTGCTAGTATCGATATGACAAAGGATGGAAGGAAGTATGGAAACCTGAGAGTATCATAAAATCCATTATGCTTAAAATGATAAAAAAAAACTATTAATTAGTAGAAATAGTTTGAATAGTAAATTACCTCCCAAATATGGACTCTTTGGAGAAAACATTTGGGTACTTTTCTGCTGGCTATTGCAGAACAGATAATGTAGGTCATACATTTTTGCAGTGGTTTGCTCTATTGGACCATTTAAAGTGCAACTATCCTCACCTGTGAAAGAAATCCTCCAATAGCTGGTCCAACAACAAGTGCTATTGCGTCTGATGTTGTAACCTAAACACCATGTTAGACCTTAGTTAGCTACAAGTGAACATAAAACATTACAATATGAAGATCAGTTGCAAAACATATTATGAACTATTCTTACAATTGAGATCCCTAGAGCTTGGTGCTCTTTCCTGCAGACTTCTATAGCATAGGCCTGAAAAATAAATATGTGGCCATGAACAGTTAATACCTACTGCCATTCACTAATAATCAGGGCAGCTGCCAAGACACAATAAGTTACCTTAATTGGTCCAAGGATACCACAAAGCATCCCAAGCAACCCCCGAGTCACAATTGCCATCCAATAAGTTGTGCTAAGACCAAAGAGTGTGTTGAACGCAATTCTGAAAATTTGAACCTAAGTTTACTTCAGCCTATTTACTCATAGAGTACTGTATGATCTGCAATGTAGTTGAATGTTTCATACACTGAGAGTATGCTGATCATGATGCACGGCTTTCTTCCATACTTGTCAGCAAACATGCCCCAAGGGACAGAGCTACAGGTTCTGGCAAGGAAATAACTTGCTCCTAAAAGAGAAAATAACAAATAGTTAGACAATAACTACTGGTCTACTCATTATTTGAGGAAAATACACCTACAACTTGATTGAGATTAAAAGTATAAAAGAAACATATAAAATATGTGAAATCTCAACAATGTAAGGAAACATTACTCACCAACGAATCCAGCATAGAAGCCGATGTCTTGCTCTTGCTGTGCGACTTTTAAGTCCCTGATCTATTGTGTTATGACGATTACCAATCATTACATTTCCTAATTTAGTGAGTAGCAAGGTTTTCTTTTTTTAAGTCAAATGAAGGTAAAGACTAAGATTTTAAATATTTTTATACCATGAAGTATAGATAGGGGAACAACGACTGGACCGGCAGAGCTAGAAATGCAAAAATAAAGAGAGAGGGGTTACTCAACAATAGATAAAACTAATTTTCATGTGATTGGATAAAAATAGGGAAAAATATGCAACTACTTATAATGGTGTACAAAAATCATTGTGAATTTGTCTATAACAATCAGAGTAAGTCTCTCTATATTTTCCAAGATGTTGGACAAGACGAATAAACCAATAGATTCCAACAATCTAGAGATACCATGATATACAATTTTCCAAAAACAAGGATACAGACATAAGCAAAGTTCATGAAAGATATATGTAAAGTAATAAGTAAAGTTGGAAGTGGCCAAAGCTATGCAATGTGTGTTCCTTGGAATTTTAGGCTTCCAGATGACTACTATTTTACACAAATTTGCAACTCTTATCGATAGAGGGAATCTAGCTAGCATAACTATTTACAAATTGTTCACCAAAAGTAACAACTGAGCCAATTCGTACTGTATATACTATTTGTACGACTCCCTTGTGCTAATGTGGCCAATTTTCTCTAGTAACTTCATAACTGGATGTTTTCCAAGAAATAAATAATGGCCTTGACACTTGAGAAACGACGCTCATTGGCATTTGATAGAACAATTTAAGCACAATAAAGATGCAGCAAACAGAATTGGTTGTTTGTGTCAGCATTGTAGAGCAAGAAGGTAATCCTGTTTGCTTGAATATGTTCCAAATTTAGTTGCACATTATAAAGGCTGATTTTTGACAGAGCGAAGTGGAGGCACATCGCCGGAGGCATATACCCAAATTAGGATTTCACCGAATATATGATCTTGTAAGCCGCCGCACGGCGTTGTAACCCAACTCTTGATAATAGTGAGGAGTGTTTGTTGGCTATTGCCGTGGTTTTTTCCCTTCGCATTGGAGGGGTTTTCCACGTTAAATCTTGTGTCTCTACTGTGTTTTTTATCTTGTGTTCTTCGTCATTTATCCATTTTTTTACGACAGACAGAGGCTCGGACCACTAAATTGCATCCACGATTATAGTTTTTTTAGGCGAATGATTACCGTTACAGCCATGCCGAAGCAACACTACATAAGAGGCATGCTACTTGTTGGGGGCCCAACAATCTTGGTCCAAGGCCGAAACTGCACAAACCCATCTACTAACCTACCCACAGCCCTTGCGCCTGTTTGCACCCATTTAGCACAGGGGGTGCTTCTTGGGGGAAAAGGGCGGATACACTATCCACTGAGACTTGGTGCATACACACCTTACTCTGCCACCAGGTGGACAAAAGACCAACATCTTGTGGCTCCAGCCTCTCGTCTCTTGGCTTACATGCTCGAATCCAGCTGCAGGCTCTCGTACATGGTAGTTGGGCTGTGGGGCATCAGATGCTGCCCCATGGACACGTGTCGCACATCGAGCCTATGTTTGCACAGAGCAGCAGCGCCCTGAGCATCATCATGATTCATGGCCACGAGCCCACGAGGAGGAAGAGGAACAGCCGAGAGCAGCAAGGAAGAGAAGGTGAGGTAAGGAGAGGAAGAGTTAGAGAGAGGGACAGGGACGGTCCTTAGTTGATACCATGAAAGAGTAATTATGGCTTATAGCCTAGCACTTTTCATTGATTGATCATTAATTTATATAGAAGATTACATGATTCTTCACTCTAGACTTACTGCATTCTAATATGGTATGCACTGCAGTAGTCCCATGGCCGTCGTCCCCAGGTTCAGTACTACAGTACTCTAAGTCTGTTTCGCTTAGCTGAAAAGCGGTTAAAAATATTGTTTGCTAATTTATTGTAGGAGAAAAATACTGTTAAATAACAAGCTCAAGCGAATAGGCTTCAGAAAAAAGTTATATTATACTACACCCACACATGTCCCATGCTCTTGGCCGTCGGCGCGGGGACGCGCGGTTTGCAACAACTAAAAGATAACAAAGTGTACAAAAATGGGTTAGGTGTTGCAACGTTGACCTAGCTGCAGCGTTGACGGCGACCCATTAGTTGGTCCTAGGCAGTATAGCAATATAATACTCCATTTACTAATGAGAGTATGAGACACATGCATATTTATGTATGCGATGTGTTAATTTGGCGACGTTCAGTTTTATTTCTCCCTGTCAGGATCAGCTAGCACACTAATAACCACGATGATCGAGTAGAAGCTTACTGTTAGTGAGACAGACGATCCAGATGAAGAAGAAGTTGAGGTAGGGGACGCCGGTGCTCGTCTTGTTGGCCTCTTCAAGGCGGCACCCGGGGCAACCCTCGTGCCTCCGCTCCGGCGGCAGCAACGACGACGCCGCCGCCGAGCCGTCCTCGCCGCCGGCCATATATCTCTAGCTAGGTAGCCTAGCCTGCTCTATTACCTCGGTACCTCCCTCGCCTGCAGGCTGAAGCTAATATGGAATTGTGTGGATGGAGAGGAGATAGCTATATGACAGCAGAGTGCCAGCGCGCTATATACATGTGGCTCTTCTAACGTGCTGGCCAACACGTACTGTTGGGAGCTAGCTATAGCTTGTCTGGAAATTGAACACCTACCTGTACGCCTGTAATTTTGTGATGATAATTCTCTTGTTGGCCGCCAATGCCATCATTCAGCACTCATAAATTATTGTTTTTGTCTTACTATAAGTACTTAAGTAGATATAGTGACAACTTCGTTGTGTATAGGGCCTGCTTAACAATGACGGCCACAAGCATCGGGTGAAGTTCATCTTATTATTGAGTTGCATGCAGTTCAACCCAAAAGTTTAAGCTGCCTCAGACGTGGAATAAGAGCGAGCAGCAATTATATTTTTTTAATTACGCTAATCAGGATTCGAACTCGAGACCTCTGGCTTTGATACCATTTTGAGTTGCATGCACCAACTAGTTCAACTCAAAAGCTTAAGTTGATGGAAAGAGGTGTGCAATTCACTTAAATTCCAACACTTACTCCTCTTTAGTTTTTTTCTTTTTTTTCTTTTTTGGTTTATGAAATAGATGAGTTAATTCATCACCATCTTATTCATCATAACTTAACTAATAATTACAAAAAAGATTATTCTATTAAATTTGAGGAATAGACTTATGATGCATTATCACGTCTAGAATTGTTTGATTCCTCAAACCAAACACACTGTTGCCTTGGCCCAGCCGGGCATCATCCTGACCATTGCTTATCATCATGGCATATTGTATAAACGTGAGCATCCCAAATGATGGATCGGATATTCGGATAGGGTGTGCCTATCTTCCGAGTAGGGAGAGTGAGGAGATCCGATGATCCATGGATGGAACGAACCTAATAGATCACTGTGACTCGTAGACACGTCTATGCTGCATGGACTACATATATATATATTGCCGTGAACGAATAGGAGTACCGGTCCAATTATAATTGAATCGAGTCAGAGCTGGATTAATTGGATCACAACATGTGCCCTCTCATGGAGCTCTATCATGGAGCTCTATCAGTATGATCTCGACGAAGAATTTAAATATAGGGTGAAAAATGAAGGACAAGTACGAATATTAGTTGTTGTAGACATAGATGCACTACTAGAAACGTACGCTTTGTCGAGTGCCTCAATTAGTTGTTGTAGACATAGATGCACTACTAGAAACGTACGCTTTGTCGAGTGCCTGAGGCACACGGCAAAAACTTTGTCGAGTGCGGCACTCGGCAAAGTACACTCAGTAAAATTTTTATTAGGACAACGCTCTTTTGTGAGTGCCATTTGTCAGGCACTTGGTAAATTCTTTGCCGAGAGCTAAGAAGGCACTCAGCAAAGAAAAGACGCCGCCACGATGCCAGTGTCGTTAACAATGTCTTGCCGAGAGTCGGCCCTTGACAATTTTTTTAAAAAAAATACTTTGCCAAGTGCTCTCTGACCTGACACTTGGCAAAACTAATTTTTTAAAAATAAAATTCTTTTCCGAGTGCCGGGCTCTAAGCACTCGGCAAACTTGTCCCTTTGCCGAGTGTTAGTGACACTTGGCAAAGAGCCCACAAGATGTGACGGGGTTAGTTAGGACAACTCTTTGTCGAGTGTCTAGGTTTTTCGAGAGGCTAACACTCGGCAAACCTACCATTTGCCGAGTGTCCAATTTTGCCAAATGTCAAACACTTGGCAAACCATCTATTTGCTGAGTGCGGCACTTGGCAAACAAGAGCTTTGTTGAGTGTCTGATATAAAGCCCTCGACAAAGCCGTGGGCTTTGTCGAGGGCATTCGGCAAATTTGGCTTTTCCGACAGTGATGTACGTGTTTGTAACACCGTACGGATTTTCTATGACTTGGCAATGTTTTTGGTTGACAGTCTGACACAAACATATCGACAAGAGGGTAGGATTATATATATCCTATTAATTGGTAAAATGTAATGAATTAATTAGGCACTTGTGTACTTCGATTTCATAACAAGAGCTAGTAAAAGCTTTAGGTGAGCTATATATTGAGATGGAGAGATGAGAGTGAAGAGAAGAGAAGGCTATAAATTTATAGCTAGCTTATATATCAGACCCAAGAAATAATATGACAGAAAATATAGACAAGATGTGAGGCTAATAAATGAGCTATAAATAAATATATATGCAACGAGAGCAGAAGGCTATATTAATTATTAGTGTTACTCTAAAAGAAATTAAGTCAGAACCCTGCATCATGCGTCTTGCGTGCATGCCCAAGTAGCAAAAACCTTTTGTGATTATATTAATTAGTGCAATGATCTGTAGATATTGGTGAGCGCAACAAGATAATGAAAAGAAGATGCATTGGATATCATGGCAAAACATTGGCTAGCAGGAAGGACAAGGGGGGGCTCAGCTATAGAGATCTCCATCTTTTCAATTTGGCTATGTTATGCAGGCACGTGTGGAGATTGGTTCAAAATCTGGAGTCCTTGTGTGCACGGCTACTAAACGTGAGATATTTGCCGAACGGTGACATTATGCAAACAAAGGAGGGGCCGGGAATCTCATATACTTGGCGTAGCTAATCCGAGGACTTAAAGTAAAGCAATGGAAAAAGGAATGATTTGGAAGGTAGGAGATGGGGAACAAATTAGAATATGGGAATTACGATCCATGTATACCAGCCGGCACAACTAGAAGACCCCGGACACTGAAAAGCTCAGTATTCGTATCCAAGGTTTCTTTAGCGTCAAATAGTACTTTTAGCGACAAACAGCCTGTTACCCCAAATACATATAGCGTCAGACACACAATACATTGCTAAATGTGGATTTAGCTTGCCAGATAATCTGTGAGTTATCTTTAGCGTCAGATCATCCATCGATAAATATAATTTTTAGCGTCAGATGTCCGATGGTGACATGGTGTTGTGGTGTAGTGAGGCACGTGGGACTCTCAGTTGGTCCGAGATATTTTTTGGGATGAGGATGTGACAAATATACTTTCTATCTCTATTCGACCGGCTTGTGAAGATGCAATTGCCTGGCATTTTGATTCGAAATAAAGGAACACATTCAGTGTCAAATCTGCCTCTCATGTTTTAGAGGACAGTCAAGAACTTAGCCGCTGTTCTCAACATGGTGAGAGCTCTAACTCTGAAAGTGGAAGCTAATAGGGTGTGGAAGCTAAAATGGCCACCAAAGATCAAACAATTCCAGTGGAGGGTGGGACATAATAGTCTAGCAATGAAGTTGAACATCAAAAGATGAGGGATTGATCTCGACACAAGATGCCCAGTTTATTTGGCGTCTTGATGAGGACGGAGCGCATGCTTTCTTAAATGTAAAATGGCGCCGGCGTGCTAGAGAGGAATGCAGCTTGAAGGAATCAGACTACAGTTTCCGGAGGCCCGATCAGCGATTGATTTTGTGAATGCCATCTTGGACTTGGAGTCGGACGATACATGCCTCAAGGTGGGCATTTTACGGTGGAAAATGTGGGATGCCTGAAAACGTAGAGGGGAGCCGCCGGGAGAAGAATGCCTGAAGATAAATATCGATGGGGCTTTCAGACGTGAGACATCAGCAGGCTCATGTAGCTTTATTATCAGAAATGGCAGTGGTGACCCGTTGATGGCGAGAGCAGCTAACCTGAACCCTGTGCGTGATGCTATGATGGCCGAAACAGTAGCATACAAGTTTGCATTGGAATTGGCATAGCTGTATGGTATATCAAGAATTCTTTGTGGAGACTGACAAAACCCTTTATTTGCTCAGGGAGGGGCCGATTACAGACACTCGTGACTTAGCCTCAGAAAGCGTCTTGCTCAGAGGTATTAGGGAACTAATCGCTAATCAACTTAGTTGCGTCTGTGTTAGAAGTGTTCCATGATCTTGTAATGTTGTAGCGCATGAAGTTGCGAAGTTGAGTATGAATTGGGACCCGGGACAATCTGATGTTTGGTTAGACCCCTTCTCAGAATTTGTAAACTCTCTTGGTGCTCGCGATTTGGCTGAGCACATTGTTTTAAAGGAAGGGCCATAAGAGCATGTTAATTTTTTTTAAAAAAAAAGTACCAACAGCTCGATGTCCTTATTAACTGGCAACATTAGGGATGAAAAACGAAAATAATAATCTCCAATTTTCGGAAATCGTTTTCGAGTTTTTCCTCATTTGTAGGCCTATATGAAAATAGTAGCGGTAACCGAAAAACGAAAAACGATAACATAAAAGTAATCGAAAGCAAAAGCGAAAATAATTTTGTGTCATTTCGAAGGTTTCCGTATTTAACTGATAATTTATCGTTGATAATTATCGATTCAAAGGTCTTTAATTAATGATATACTTGACATTCATCTTTAGGAAGCCTACGGGCTACAACCTTTAAGAGAAACTCTAATAATTCATATTTTAATTACTATGCTATCTCAAGTCAACTTGAAACATGATGGTTTATATTTTGTCCACCACTGCACACACACAAATATACCATTATATATAGAAGAGCAAGGCTTGCAAAGCATATACTAAGGAAAACCCGTGTACCACAAAGGATTAATCATACATGTAGTCATATAGATCTTATAGATCATGTTGACACTCAAATTGAGTCTAGTCCATTTTTAGAAGACCAATAATTCACTTCGGCTCAATTTAAGAAAAACTCTACTCCCTTCATACACATAAAGAAAGTCATTTTGGACAAGGCTTGAGTCAAACATTGGGAATACAAATCATAAATAACTTTTAAGTTGTTGAATTTAGAAATATAAAAACCATATGAATAGATTTATCTTGAAAAATACTTTCATAAAAAAATATACCATTTTTGATAAATATTTTTATAAAAACAAGAAGTTCAAGTTAGGCTTTGGAGACCGTGTCATTGTCTTAAACAACTTTATTTATTGGTATAGAGGGAGTATAAAACAACATAATACTCCCTCCATTCTAAATTATAAGACATTTTAAGAATGTTGAAGAGTCAAAACATCTCAAGTTTGACCAAAATTATAGAGAAAATTACAAAGATTTATGATATCAAATAGATATACTATGAAAATTTAATTAATGAAGAATTTAATAATACTTAGTTGGTATAATAAATGTTATGTTTTATCATATAATTTTGGTCAAACATTGAAATGTTTTAACTGTTTAAAATTCTTCGAATATCTTATAATTTGGGATCGAATGAGTAGTTATACCACATTGATTTTCAAGGATAAGACCATCCCTACTCCGTATAAAATAGTGTTGAACACCTATTATAAAATAGTTGTACCACATTGATTTTCTTCAAGGTCATCGCCGTACACCATGGCTGCTACATCAATCAGGCACGAGGACTTCATCATACCCCCATATGTCATCTTCGTTTTATAAGTGAGAAATTAAATGATAACTAATTAATTAAGGTTTAGGTGTTCATGTCCTAGGTTAATTAAGATTTAATCCTAAAAAGGATTAATAACCTTATGAAATTCTTTTGGATCCATATGGGATGTATAAACTATAAGGTTTTTGGAGAAAAAAAAAACTAGCCTAGGGTCGGACCACATGAAAATTTTACTTTGTGTCTATATTTCCCTTTAAATTCCGGATTTTTTTTGTTTTGTGTCCAAAGGTTTACAAGCAAAAGTTTTTCTGCACTTTTTGAACTTATACATAAGATTATGAGGTTTACGCAGCTTTAATCATGTGTTATTTTTTTTTTCTATTCCTATATTCTAGACGCTAGCTACATTCCAATTAAGGCCTTGTTTAGTTGTAAAAAATTTTGTAAAACGGATAATATAGCACTCTCGTTTCTATTTGATAAATATTATTCAATTATAGACTAACTAGGCTCAAAAGATTCGTCTTGCAAATTATAATCAAACTGTGCAATTAGTTATTTTTTTAATTTGTATTTAATGTTCTATGCATGTGTCATAAGATTCAATGTGATGGAGAATCTAGAAAATTTTGTAAATTTTTTTAGAAACTAAACAAGGCCTAAGAGAATATAGTCGTTAGGGGTTTGTGCTCTAGCTCTACTAAGGGGGTGTTTGGTTTTCTCCCGTAAACTTTACTGCACGTCACATCGAAAGTTTGGACACATACATGGAGTACTAAATATAGACTAATTACGAAACAAAAAATACAGGTAGAGAGTAATTTGCGAGACAAATCTTTTAAGCCTAATTAGTCTATGATTGGACAATAATTTTCAAATAAGATGAAAATGCTACAGTACTTGTTAAACTTTACCACTCCCAACCAAACACCCCCTAATGCGTCCGGACCGCCTCATCAAGGCCTTGTTTAGTTTCCACAAAAATTACAAAATTTTTCACATTCTCCGTCACCTCGAATCTTGTGACACATGTATAAAGCATTAAATATAAATAAAAGAAATAACTAATTGCACAGTGTCGACGAAAGCTGGTCGGCAGTCTACCTTGGGGTATACCCACGGTAGTAGTTTATCGGTAGACGGTGCGCAAACTACGAACTCGATGGTGACGCAAGACACGGGCGAGCTTTTTATCCA
>Ga0182004_10001508_pt1 | contig 17151 bp, 11 predicted proteins | sample Sormic07211540_1_FD_120479 | JGI IMG/M metagenome (GOLD analysis project Ga0182004, IMG submission 120479) | Endophyte microbial communities from Sorghum bicolor roots, Mead, Nebraska, USA - 072115-40_1 MetaG | ecosystem: Host-associated > Plants > Roots > Unclassified | place: USA: Nebraska...
AGGATCTATTTATCATAATAAAAAGGAAAAGGACAGACATTAAAGCAGCTTAGTGGTAATTTGGAAACTAGCCTTAAACATGGTAAAATTATGTAGACCAATCCTAGTAAAAAAGCATCAGGCATGATGATTGAACTAGTGATTTAAATAAGGCAGGCTGGCAGAGGATATGAATGATATTGCAAAAATAAAAAAGTTAGATAAATGAATGAGTAGAAGGCAAATGTAATTACATGTGGAAACAACACATAACTAACATACCCAAATATTAGATCGATCCATTCATGCAAACGTGTGGAGACATGATCACTCTCGAGAGCTTTCCGATGCATATGTACAAAATCAACAGCATTTTCAGCCCAAGGAGGCAGTGCTACAGATCCTGCAATAATAATACTCAAACATTAAGAGTTTCAGTTTCACTGCCTTATCTGTATCTATACAGACTGAAATGAGACTCACCTAGTCTTCCACTTGAGTTTACATTAGTAAATACCTCAGGAAGGTAAAACATCTCTGGAACCTAGAAAGATAGCCACATAATCAGATTCCTGTAGAAGATTCCAAATAGACTTCTGCACCAAACGATGCAAAATGCACAGTAACCAGTGGAAAATACATCCAAGAAGCACATGTTTCACCAAAACTTACTAGCTCTTTCACATCATTCATGCCCTCAAGAACACCGTTCCATGTTCCAGCGATATCAGAGAAGGCACAATCATCATGATCAAACTTGGCACCTTGCAGCTGAGCATAGAGGATACTAAAAGGTTCTATCCTGGCAAGATAATACAATACCTGCAATAGTTATAACACTAATTTTCAATATCTTTACAACGAAGCAATACTTCAAAAAGAATCATATACACAAGGTATGCTAATCGACTAAAGAATGGTTTGTTAGTGAAGAGCAGTGATAGAGTCATATACACAAGGTATGCTTATCAGATAGAGTCCCAACTCCGAACAAAAGGCACAAACAAACACGAAAGCATAGACATATAAGAAAGATGTACCGTGCCAGGATTGGAGTAATGTGAACTGTAGTGAAATTTTGGGATGATTGGATCCTTGAGACTGGAGTAATGGTCTTGGAATTTCTTCAACCGTGGAGGATTCAGTGCACCAATCGGCTGCATAGGAAATTATCAAGTACCACCAGTGGAAACACAGGACATGCTATTATTACATGGAGAACCCAGACTATCAAGGAAAGTGGTACAAGATTTACCTTTGAAAGATCTCGGTATGTGGACGGACTTTCCAAATCCAAGGTTTTGGACTTGTAATCTGCTATAACCCATGGAAAAACAGGATACTGCAGAAAAAGATATTGAACATAAAGAATAGTAGCAAAAAATTATTACATTCCGGAATGAGAATCATGCAGCAAAAAAATATGCCTGAGTAATGTCATTGTAAGTGCGGCCAGCGAGAGTGTTCAGTTCCATCAAATATTCAAAATTGCTAATCTGCACAAGCAAAGTATACTCAGATCTTGATATCTAACACATAGGCTGCAGAAATGAAATTAATGGGTTCATTTTGAACGCAAGAAATTAATGGGTTCATATACCTCCCATTTAGCCCAGCGTTCCATCAACTGTGTCTGCTTGAAGATTTGCTCAGGTCTCTAAAAAGAACATATCAGATTAGTGGCTCTGAAAGGACAAGAAACCTCCTGCTTTCAGAACTGCACTGAACACTTACTTGGGTAGCAAGGAAAATGTCGTTCAAATAAGGAGGTTTAGTGTGAACAATGGCCCAATAAGCATGTGTACGTGATCCTATATCCTAGATAAAGTTCAGATACAATTCCAAAAAGGTTATTCACCTATAACATGCATGAGGTTCAAACAAGTTGGATTAGAGTTAGAGTCTCATAAATGATGTACCTCGAAATCAAATAAAAAGTTTGACCTGTCTACCATAAATAATTCCAAAGCGCTTTGGCGTAGTAGATATCTGCAGTAATTCATTTAAATCAGTGTGGCACAAAGAGAGCTAAGCAGTTAGTGTTAACTACTTAACTCTATAATGTAGAAATATATGAGCAGGTAACAGATGATCTAAAAACTAAAAACATTTCCATTAACTAAATCTTTTCCTTAGAAAATCATAACCTAACAAGTTCCAATATGTACCAGATGGTAAAAGAACCATTTACCTTCTACTATAAATCTGATGAAGTGAAGATAGGAACCAGCTCCGATCTCTATCTTGCTGATCATATTGGCCACTAGTGGATACAATATCATCCATGTAACTTTCACTCATATGATCATCAACTATGAAGTTAATCCTCTTTGATGTGACCTGAGAAAAAGATTACAAACTAGGGTTTAAGATATCCATACATATTGAATTAGGAGATGAAATGGATTAGTAGGACAGAGAACACAAGAGACTTGTGATAGTAGCTAAGCTCATTAGTGAACTGAGATTTTATTATCATGCTGTCAAGGTAAATAACCAAGAAAAAATAACTGTATATATGCATAAGAGATTGGTTGTCATACGCTCGTGTTTATTTAAACTTCAGTTTTAATTAGATTTAGATGTCATTATCATTAATGATGAGAAGTTACGACACCAACCAGAAGTATGTTTTAATACTGACATACATGTAAACTATACAGTGAAAGCACGTACATTAGAACACACTTACTTGGAAGGTTCCTCGTACAACCTTCAATGGCCGAATCATCATTGAAGGAAGTTCAATAATAATTCGCTCATTATTAGTCTTGTAACCAGGTGTAACTACTGTGGATCGGACCAAGTTGAGAACAGCAGAAAAGTCAGAACTTCTTGAATCAACTGATCCTGTAAAAACCAGATCAGGTGTTGACGAATCTGTCAGTTGATCATCCACACTGCTGCAGATATTCTCACTTTCTCTCTGTTGTTCATGTCCTTCATCTACTGTAATCAAAGAACTTATACGAAGAACACTAAGTAAAGAGTCTCCATCTTCTGAGTGGCATGCGTCTGCACCATCACAAAGAAACTTCTGCTCCCCATAATTAGCAGAAGCACCCAAGTGATTCAACCAATTGTAGTTCCTTTTCATAAATCTTCTCATTCTTAACGAACTTTCAGTTAAGTCTAACTTCCAGAAAATCTGTGTGACAGAAAAAAGGAATGGCACAAAAGTCAGAGATAAGAAAACAGAATTCATGCATGTCATTTAGCTCTATGATGCAATATTTCCTGAATGAAAAAAAAATTGGTTCAACATCATCGTAAAGCGGTCAGTAAGGAGAATTGTTTTTCATGATAATGTAGTATAACAAGTAAGTGTAAAGGAAACACAGGACTGTGACCATACACTATCAGGGCTACAGAGGAGTTCTCCAAAAGGTCCGTAGAGTCTACTTGTCTCTATCAAGCAACGAAGAAGATGTCGCCATGCCCGAAGTCCAATAGACATGCAACTGCGGTTTAATATTTCGACTTGTGTTCGCCTCTCCATCTGCATGCCCAAAAGTTGCCTCAATGATGAATACCAATTTCTAAATATCAAGAGTGGACGCTTTCCATTCCATTACAACGTACCTCAACTCGCTGCAAATTACGTGCTAATGCGAAACTGGAAACAAGAAGTGCAACATATTTGTACGAAAGGGCAGAAAAATCTCTTCCTGAAACAGACTTTGAGTCAGCAGACTGCAGACACTCCATCCACGCAGCACCCATAGCTTCAGATATGTTCCACCTTTGGGCTCTCTCAATATCACCAGCAGATCTCCTCTGTCCTGAAGTAGCCATCGCTACAGCACTAAGACCCCTTTTTGAACCAATCTTAGCAGTACGCTCAAGGTCACGAGCAGCAGCCAAGGCTGCAGCTTTTGCCGCTGTTTTGTCCTTTGGTGCTGATGTAGGCAAGCTTGGTGTAGTATCTATAGGCATCTGAAAACTTGAGAAAGTGTGCAATTTAGCTGCTCTACGCTCAAGCAATGAGGTGTCACGCCTGCGCAATTTATTGGTTGGTGGTGCTATTGTTTCTGTCCCAGAGGCACCAGCAGCAATCATGGCCAATGCCATTGCAACTGGTGGAGAGGCAAAAGCAGCAGCCCAGTCAGGTGATATCATTGCAACACCAACCTGAGATCAAAAGACATGAAACAAAAATATCACCATGAACAGATGGGCTTTTGAAGAAAAACAGTGGTGAGATCTTTATCCAATAGAAATACAGACTTTACATAAAAACCAATGTTTTTATTAAGAGTAGCATGTAATAGTATCAACACTTAAATGTTCATGAAGACTTAGGCAAGCATCCAGTGAAATATTTCAGAAATAAAATACAAATAGCAATACTGTGAGAACTGATAAGTAATAAGTCTGTAAAAGAAACAGTTTCAAGAACATCAAAATACAAGATAAACAAGTTGACCAGATTCAGAGTTTCCTTTGCAAAATTAGTTTTTTTTTCAGAAACTTCAGAGTTTCCTTTGCAAAATTAGTTTTTTTCAGAAAATTATATGATAAAAAATAACGATTCTCCGAAACTTTGCTAGAACTTCTAATATGCGCTAGTCCAAGTACCAACAGTCACTGATACAATATGAGCACAAGCACCAGGCACCCTCAGTTGTCACCTTTGCATGAAATATAAAGTATTAACTTTACCTCAACAGGTGAAGTGTCTGCTGCCAAAGCCCAATCATCACCAACTAGTGGATTTTGTACATCTGGAGACGTAAGCTCGTGTATACCAGCCAAAACAGAACGATATCTTTTCAGGACAGCTACAAATGGTGGCATGATCAATCCAACATACTTTTTCCTCACTGGTTTTCTGTCACTGCTTACAGCATGCCATAACTGTTATGATACATAAATTTCATGAGCAAAGCAATGTGTGCTAAAGAAAACTTGTTCGTCTACTGCTAGAAACAACCAATATTAACAAACAGACAGTAGAAGAATAGAATTCCATGAGTTTAAAAGGTGTAACACAGAAAACCTTACTTAGACATTCTAAATTGCAAGCTATGTTTTGATATCCTACAGTGCACGATATGATTATCATAGATCATAGAGGCGCTGAATAAGCATAGACAAACATTCTTCCTTAAAATCACATGAAGCTATAGTGACACAGAGTTGAGAGTAGCATTAAACATCAATTTCAGATATACAACATTTTTTTAGAGTTTAGAAACACAGTCCATGGTACATCTTTGTGTATCAGGACAATTTGATTCGTTCAAAAGATAACAAACAAGAATAAAAAAATACAAGAGAGATTACGAGTGATATTGATGTTCCTTATATTCTATGTTTCATAGAAGACGAAAATAATCCTAAGCTTAACAGAAAAAGATGAACAAACAGCTTTTATGCAGGTCACATTGAAGCATTAAAACACTTTTATGGATTCCTCCAAAACATTTTTTTTTTGAACTTAGATTCCTCCAAAACATAAAATTATCTTAATAACATACTCCCTCAATCCCGGAATGCTAAACGTATTTTGATTAGAGAAAAGTCAAACAACATAAATTTTGACCATTAATTTGTCTTACTATATGTTAACACTTGCTAAAGAACCAATATCATCATCTCAGAGGCACTTTGAATATAAATCTATTGATACAAGTTTCATGGCCTAAACTTGTATATAATTTGAATAATTGGTCAAAGTTTGTAAAATTTCAATTTTCCCTGTATGAAATATGATTATTATTCTGGGACAGAGGGAGTATGATTCATGGCACTTTAAGAAAATAATTATGATTAGAAAAAAAATTGACATCATGTACTGACTTCAATAAATTATTCAAGATGGAATGAGAGCACTGGAAACCGATATCTCACCAGATGGAGATCTATTATTCTACAACAATGATAAATAAACTTACCTCTGAATAAAGAATAGAAGAAGCAACCAGAACTCGTTGTCTCTTAGATTCAGAAACTGGCATATTAAGAACAGGACTGAGCACTCTGTTAAAAGAGCAAGAATTCCAAACATAAGTGAATATATTTATATATGCCAATTGAAAAAATAATAATAAAAGGTAACTCCAGAATATGACTAAACACTGAGAATGAGTGGGTTGTGATGTATGCAGAAGTATCATACAGAAGTATCAGCACTAGCACCCCGAAGCTCAGGACTCAGGAGCGAGGCCAGGAATAGATTAGGCCCTGGGCTGATCCAGTGTTGATACATGCTCAAGTGCAAGTCCTTTTTAACCTTTGTTTTTTACGCAACTTTTAGTGGATTCAATTGAGTTTGTGGCCTTGGACCAGCGCTGCAGCCCATGTAGCCCACTAGGCCTGGCCCAGGCTCTGCCACTGCCGAAACTCGTTTTTCCTAAATATTCATAAACATAATGCAACATAGAAAGTGGTAGAGACAGGTCCCCATGGACCACTTGTCAGCTTCACACTGGACTCTGTTTTCCAATTTATATGAGGTGTTACTGAACTCTCTTTATTGTTTTTTTTTCACGAGTACCCTGTGAAGTAGGGACTCGATAATTTGAACAGCAGAAAATTACGACCTCCACATTATATCTCTTTTCATTTCATGTACATTGACTGTTGTGGCTACAAGATAGTGAATAGATTGTACCTCCACAAAAGTGCAGCTGGACGTTTTCTCATAGACTCACTGGAGTTACCATCAAGTCCCAGCATGCTTCCAGTCTGACAGCCTAATCCTTCTGAAATCACATTCTTCATGCTAATGTTCCTCATGAAAATGTCATCTTCCCCACTGTCATCCTCCCTCATTGAAACAAGGATCAACCGGAGCATGCAAAAAAATGGCTGATCACTATCTAACAACTGATTAAAGGCACCCATAACACCCATGCCAGGCCCAAATCCAACTCCACTATCGAGGCAACCACCAAGTCCAGAATCTAATAGAAGTGCCTGCAGCATCGCAACTGATTTCTTTATTAATGGAAGTTCAATCCAGTTTCCATCGGAGTCCTTCTCAAGAACGGACTTCCATGATACCCAACCACTCCCCCCGCCACCAAACACATTAGATTTGGAAGGGATGCATACACCATACCACAACCGGGTTCTGTACTTCCACCCTTCTGAAAGATCCGAAACACAGCTCCCATAAGATACAAATGCGTGCCTGACCGATCCATAAGGTTCAGCTGCTGCTGCTGCTGTTACACGTTCCATCACTTCAGCAGAAAGTTGCCCATTTGTGTCTACTGTAGAAGCAAGAACCTGGAAATTTTTTGACAAAGACAATAGCAATATAGTAAGATAACCTTCAAAAAAGAATATGAAGAGTAACAAAAAATGAGCGAATGGCTACCATCTATTAATTAAAGTCATTGCTGCAGTAAACACAGTATTCTTTTGGATTACATTTATGCTTGTTGAGTTCCAAAACTCAGTGAAAAAGAGCAGTCAATGGGCAACACAGAAAAAAAAATATAGACAGCAAAAATATCAACGATGATAAGAACAGTATACAGACGTTCACATTAATCAAGAACCTATAGGCTGCAAACAGGGTTTTTGATTATAACGCAGACTCTTCAGAAGTTCATGCTTGGTTCCTGTAATGGCCAATGGCCTTACTGGTTACAAGGTTAAACAAATAGTATTGTTTATTGCTTCATGATAAGTTGTTCCTTGAAGTTGGACTTCAATCATCTATTATATACTCCCTAACCAATACCATAGTGCTTCTTACAAACTAAAAATATTTAGAATGACACCATCTCATCTTGCAAATTCACCGATATCAGAAAATAGAAATAAGTTTGACATGTAATGATGTAACATGCTGAAACATTGGAAGGCCACTCTAGATATACATACATCAACTGGAAGACCACCAGCATCACTGGACAAAGACTGTCTTGAGCCCCCAGCTTCCAAATGCTCACTGCCAGTTCTACTCAATGAATTTGACCTACTGACAGCTAATGAAGCCATTGAAGCAGGTGATGCAGCACTATCAACTAAACAGGTCATGAAAAATTGTTGACTGCGTGACCTCAAATGATCTTCCACAAGCATCAGCAGAACAATTGCATTCTCAGCCAACATTAATGAGAGATTGGCAACTTTCTCTGTATGTACTTTTGTTTCTTTAGGCACTAAACCCTCCACTGCAATACCAGCTGCAGCAGCAGCAGTCCCTTCAGTTTGCTGTAAAGGCAAATAGTAAAAGAACATCATTGATGAACTGAGAATTATTAATTTCATAATTTTAATTAACTTATGATACATCATTTGTTATGTCATAGTACTGAACTGTCAGATATCAAGAAGAGTGTAGGCCACTGCATTAAGAGTATATAACAAACATGATCTCTAGTAATATCGTTGATGATGGAAATGCCACAACTATATATTACTACTGCACTGACACACAATCACGCGCTGAAAGGAGTTACCAATACCGCTGTTACTATGTCCAATTGAGTGTCCATGTTAACTGAAAAAAATCCAGGCTAGTTTTATGATATCAGTTTAGTAACAAGCCAATGCTTATATCCAGCCTACTTTGGTAATCCCAGGCTCCATCATGAACAAGTCACAAAAAAAGGGGCTCCACCATGAACAGAAGCTTACTCCAGTGAAGGGTGATTTAGAATGTCTAAGAGGTTGTGTCATCTGCAACTGCTCCTTGATCCTAGCTGGTACATGTAGCCCTTATTAACCTTTTTATCTTAATTGCATAAGCAGTGATCCTTCCATTTTATAACAAAAAAGGGGCAGCCTACAAGGTTGCAAGGGCTTACAAGGCTCGACTAATGTGTAACCTCCTGTACTAACTTCAAGAGTCAGCTTGTTTCACATATGTGCACAGCAAACTGGATGAGATACACCAACAAGATAAAGCCTAGGAGGCTAGGACTATGCTTTATTATTTCCCAATTTTAACAGGATCCTAACAAAACAGGAACAATAACTTTATACAGAAAAAAAGCTACTGCCACTACAAAAAAGTCACTGCTGCAGCCTGCTGCTGCTACTGCCACTACAGGAATTTGAGAGAGGAAAAAAGGCTATAGCTGCAGCAGCAGTGCCTTTTTCTGCAGCCAAACAAGTAGAGATTCATTAGATGAAAAAGAAAAGAAGAGTCAAAAGGGTAGGATCCAGCAACAGAAAAATATATCACCACAACACACACAAATTCCTTGGTGGAACACTACATGTAAAATATAATAAATTTCAATTGCATGTATGAATATTGAATAACATTCGCAAAAGAAGTAACACCTGAACTTGAAGCTCCTGAGCAGAAAAATTAAGCAGACTACCCAGTAATCTCCTTTTGAAAATTGGTAATGATTCTTCGCGCCTTAAAAAGAACAAAATATCACAAGATATCACTAAGGTGGTATTAGCGTTACATATTTCTTAATAGAATAGGAATATGAAAATCAATAAAAAAAATATATCAGCTTGAATTTGATCTCAGGGAAAAGTACATATGTACTCTTGGGGGAATAAAAAGAATGTGATAACCGATAAACCACAAAAACTACATGCCTAGAAAATTAAAGAAAAAGCGCAGGATGCAGAAACTACATAATTAACTGGAAAACTTGGTAAGCATCTTATTGTTTACCTAATTCTTTGGTCGCCGGTGCTAGTTCCTCCAACCATTGAAAGCCATTCTGCACAATGTATTGTTGCCTCTACATCCTGAAATATTGCCACATTACAAAAGGTACAAGGCTGTACAAAGTATCCATCTCAAATAAGAGTCTGGCGAATGAATGAGCAATCCCAAGCAGAAGACTACCACAAAAAGGAAGTTTGGATCTATAAAATATGTTAATTCTGAATAGAAACAAGATATCAAAATATCACCTTCCACCCATCTTTTTCTCGCATTGAATGCTGCAACACAACAAGTAGAAAATTGTGTACCAGGTCTTCAACCTCACATATGCTTATACCATCTGAATCTTTGTTGTCCCCCATCTGCACACCAGTTTATATATCAGAATCTACAGAAGTGAACAGACAAAAACGGAGAAAGTAGAGAGTAAGAGAGTACAACTGTGAGCTCTTAATGTATGCCCATTACAGAAAAAAAAAACTTTGATGTTTTCATCACAGAAAATATTACCTCGTGATTAGAAATCAAAACTTCCAATATCCATTCCGGCCACTCTCTGATGGAAGTCATTGTACTTCTGTTCTTGGCATGACTGCAAACCAAATATAGAAGATCCTGAAATAAGGTAGAAGGGCACCATGAGTGATCAAACAGGAGGAATAAGGAATGCCATAAAAACATATTGATGTAAAAAATACCATCAATGTTTAATTAAGAGAAAGAAAAATAACATATGCATGGTTTTTCTATTGCAGTTTGTGCATAACTCCCATCAAGGGTGGTAGCATATGTGTTCGGAGTAGCTGTGATATTGATCTTAGTCTAGTGCTGTGCGACACAAATAAGATATCTGGTTTATAATGCAATAAATAAACAAAGCTTTACAAGCATATTACATGTAATAAAGTCAAGTTATTAACAATAAAACATTAAATTCACAAAAAAACATGGAGAAAAATATTAAGACAGAATACAGTCTTACAAATCAATAAATATACCTGAATAACACGAGCTTGGAATGACCTTGATGCATATGGAAGAGAACGAAGTAGGACTACCAAAAGTGGAATATGTTTAAAATGGTATCCAGAATCATGCAAATTTTTTAGGTTATCTTTTGATGAAGAAACGTTGATCTGCATTCAAGAACACAAACACAAATTTAGGAAGTCTGGAGGAAAAGCAGTTGCACTTAAAATTCATAGCGTGAGTCGGAGTTAAACAAACTCGAATAACTTTTGTATGGAAGTCATGCTTTTTTTTTTAAAAAAAAAGGTTATAGGATGTTTTACTTATTCAAGTACTTCCAAGATAAGGAAAAAAGGTAATCATACAGACCCACTACTACAGTGCTCGTACATATCCTTTACACATAACTACATAATGCACCTGAGAAACACCCATACCACTGAAGAAATTAACGCCCTGTAGACATTTCTGGTCATAAGCCTCCTTGGGGCTGTTTGGAAAGCTTTCTGCAATGCAAAAAGCAGTAGAGATACTCTGTCTTCAAACATGGTATTTCCTTCTCCATTAGAGGTAGTTAGAAAACCACTTGGTAACTTCGGTCTTACAGTAGGTGAGGTAGAAGTCAGGTGGCCTGAAGCAACTAAAGCACCCAAAACATGGACTATCCCAACAAGAACTCCATCACCATTATCAATATTTTGCACATTGTCAGAGATATTTGGGATATCCATGCTACCCAAATTCTTTAGAAACTGACCCTTTAATAGGCACCATTTGCTAGTAGATTCAAGTCCAACTCCAGTTTCATGAGAGGTGGGATCATGATGCTGCACTGATTGAATCTGATGATCCTGGCAGTTTGTTTCACCACTAGCATTTTTAAATTTTGAGTCCATATTGGTAAGCTTAGAAGATTCATTCCACAAAGCAGAATCATGTGACACATTACAGCTATGGATAATATTATTATCACCAGATTTAGCTTCCCTCTGCAAAAGAACAAGTAACGCTTCTACTACTCCACGAGAAATGAAGGACTGAGCAAACGTGTTGGCTCTAGAAGTGTTCGGGTGCACAATCAATCTGTAGATGAGAAGCAATACCCTAGCAACCTGCCAATGTAGAACATTACTAAAATCATAAGAACCATATCTTACTTAACTTATACTTAAAGAATGTATACAATGTGGTTAAGAACATGGGCTCAGCGCACATCTCAAAAATTAAATGATAACATATATTATCAAACCATAAATATCAAAAGGCTTCAGAAACAAATTATTTTTGCATCTGCAGGGCATATTGTAGATCAAAATCAGGCAAATGTTCAATTAAGGCACCACATATTCCTCCTTAGAACTTTATAAAGACAGCACATTTGAGTGTGACGTACTGCAAATGTCTGAGACATGAAAGGTGTTATGAAACTATGAAGATCCAAAACTTGGGTGCGAGAGAACCAAGTATTTCCATGCGTAAACATCAAAATGAACATGAAAAGGTGTTGGCAAAACTTTCGCAAGAGTAGTTTTTGCCCTTTTCTCGGACAAGAGTAATTTCTACCTTACATGTGGCAAGTAATATTGTGCTAGACTGCCAGTTCCAAGTGCAGATACCTGGTTAGGTTGTGGGCAGTCAACAACAAATCCAACCAAACAGCGAACATCATCAGAAGCCAATGTAGAAGGTGCTGCTCCTATCAACAGTTCAATAACAACCAAAAGCTCATCGACCAGAGCATTCACATTTCCTAAAGGCCTCTCGTTTCCAGTAAGTGTGAAGGTATCAATTGAATCTGCTTCATGAATTACCCAGTAACACCTTCTGCATCCATCAAGAAGCATTTGCAGTGCATTTGCATCACGCATGCAAGTAGATTCTGCAAAAACCATGTCTGCAAGTGAAGAGAGAAGCTTTTTCTGCAAAATATAGTTGCATGAACTCCACATCTTCAGGTCCAACAGCAAAGTGCTAAAGAGCTGCACCTTTTGACCATGATCGTTTCTTTGAGACTGACACAAAGATATAATTGCAGTAACAAGCTCTTCATCACTCAGTATCTCTTTCTTCCCACTTTCAAGTTTGGATAGTGTGTCTAATACGTAATGTAAAACTTGAGATAGAAGCTCTGGTCCATGAGTACGGCATAACTCTTCTTTATTTCCAGGATGTTGAACAGCCACAGAAATGATCCTGAAAATAGGAACAGAAAGAGACGCAGTAGCAAGAGACGATGATAAATCGCCAAGTATAGGTTCCAGGTTATCCATCTCGACATTGCTCACAATCAGTGGCAATAATGCCATAGGACCACCATAAGCCAATGCCCATAAAGATTCAGCTGGACGCACACGATTTGAAATATGAACCATGCCAAGAACTTCTGCAGGTCTTCGGTGAGTACCTAAGATTCAATGTAAGGTACCATCAGCAGTAATACTTCTAAACCAGCCCAAGCACATCATTGCACAACATATGTTTTGGCACCCATTAGAATACCCTGGTCATAAGGGCTAACACCATGTTATTAAAACACCTTTTCTTTTAATTAACATAGGCATGATTAACGCAGGACTGTGGAAGAGAATTTTATTTACAGTGTGATAGGTAATAGCCCAAGAAAAATGCCATGATAAGCTCAGAATTTCAGAAACATTGCATCAGGATGACCAAGTAATAATCAAGCTCCCCAAAAATCAAAGAGTTCATGAGTCTCAATTATCATTTATCAGAATGGGCAATGAAAGCAACGTGAACATAAGAAAAGAAAAAGGAACATCTTGAACACAGACCTGTTGAGCCAGAAGGTGAAGCATCAGAACAAAACCGGCCATTGAGCAGGATGGGATGGTAAAGAAGATGTAAGCTTCCACCGATCTCAATATCAAGTGTATAACCATCCTCTGCAGTTTCCCTAATGTGGTTACTTGTAGCTTTCCAAGGAAAACCAGCACCGTTGCCGAAGCTGGGAAGTGCATCTCCTCCCCTGGAAGCCAGTCGACTCATTCTCTCTGGTCCAATAGGCTCCGTAAAGATATAGATAGGTCCCATCTCTGCAAACAATGGACACTGCCGCCGCCGCCGCTGAAGGCCGGCGATAGTTGGTGATGGATTGGTCCCAATGCAACAAAAAGCCAGTGGTTTCACGATGCGTGGAGGCTCAAATGGACAGCTTTCATGAAGGTCCCCATCAACATACAACCGCAATTCACTGTCAGCCTTACCAAGCAAAGCTTGTTTGCTAGAGTGCTCCAGACCAACAAAGTACCAGCACCGTGGTTTGAATTCATAAGTGAAATGGAGAGAAGCCTCCTTCCCCTTCCCAGCCCCACTCTCCACAACTAAAAACTGGCCATTGAAATAGGCCTCAATACCATGGTTATCCGAAGTGAGGAAACTGAAAATCCTGGGCATGTGCTTTGTCCCTTCTCCTGCAAGCGTGCAGGCAGCAGCCTCTGCTGCTGAAGGTGATGACTTCCCAGATGCAGATCCTGCAGCGGCTGCGACGGCTGCAGTGGCTGTAGCTGTGTCAAGTGAGCCTGAGAAGGACTCTACGTATATCCATGTGGCAAACCCAAAACCATTCGAGAATGGCCACCGGTTCTCCCCCGGGGCTAGCAAACCGGAGCTCTCCCCGTCAAACTCGAAGGTCACCGCTGGCCCTTTAGCCTCACTGCTAGCCACAGCTTTTTCCAACGCGATAGTCAGCGGCGTGGCCCACCGTGTGCCGAGAGCCTTCTTGATCAAAAGGAGCCAGGTGTGCAAGTCCCTGACACTGACAGAGTGCCCGCCCAACACCTGAATGCACTGCACAAGCGGCGTCCCGTCCCAGTTGCTGCCCTGACCCATTCCGACGAACAGCTTCTCTGCGACGTCCAGGAGGACTGCGAGGAGGCCCGAAGCGGCGCACATGGTTCGATTGCGGGTGCAGGCACTGAGAGTGGCAAGGAGGCCACGGGTCATGCGGGTGCGCGGCGACGGCTCGACGCCGAAGGGGAGGTATGGCACCAGCTCGGCCGCTATCGCGGCAGCTCGCGAACTGGACATGATGCTGGGTGGCAATCCGGTGGACGCGCCGATGCCGTCGCCAGCGCCCTCGTCGAGTCCATCCACGCCGCCCATGGTGACCATCAGCACGTCCACGATGAAATGTGAGACTTCGCCATTGTCCTCGGAGACCATCTCGCGGAGGCGCTCGACCCCGCCGCCCATGATCACCGCGTCCACGGCGCGCACCACCTCCTCGGGCACGTCCGACGGCACTACCGGTGCCAGGCGCTTCCGCAGCGGCGGGGAGGGATCCGAGGGGGCTGCCGGGGAACCGGCGCTCATCTCCGTGTCCGACACCTCCTCCTCTTCGACGGTGTACGCCTCGTCGTCGAAGGAGCCGAGCGATTCGTCGGCGAACCGCTCGTCGACGCCGTGCTCCCACGGCGCGGGCGGCGAGGCATCGGACATCTCGCCGGTGTCCTCCTCCCCCATCTCAAAAGCTTACTCCATAAAGTTTGAGAAAAAAAATGTGAGGAATTGGAGAGTCACTGGAGAAATGAGGAAGGATCAAACACAATGGCGAAAAAAAAATTGGGATTCTGGAGACGACGACGAAATTGGGGGAAAAATTATGCGATTCTTTTGGTCGAAAATTTTGCGATTTGGGTATGAGGCCGGGGAGAAACGGTCGGTGTTTTGGGGAAATGCTCGTCCGAGAATAATGGTGGTGGCGCGGTGCATGGCGTGGGAGTGGCGGAGGAAGAGAGAAAGAGGAAGCGGCCGAGCGGGGAAGGCGAAGAAATGGCGTCGCTGCGGGAGCGGGTTCACTGGTCGCGGCTGCTTTTTAGCTAGGCCTGCCTGTCAGTGGCTTCTTGAATCTTGACGTGGCAGGATTAGCGAGCATTTTGGACTGCGCCCCTCTGTGTAAGCATGTTTGTCTCCCCGCCCACAATGCTTTGGCCGTGCTACAGGACAGGACTGATATAAGTACTGTTTTTCTTTTTCGAAACAAATCAGTTCCAAGAGTTAAACATCGTTCAAGAAGAACGTTGAAACGGCTGATTTCTGCGTTCCTGCAGAGTCACACATGGAGCTTAGCTTGACAGATACACTTCGTTCGTTCCAAAATAAGTGTCGTTTGCGCTTTTTAGAAAATAACTAAATATGTAGTAAAAAAATATTAGTATTTATAGTACATAATTAATATCATTGGAAAGATTTTTAAATCTATTTTTTTAACAAATTTATTTAAAGACACAAATATTGCACGTATTTTCTACCAATCGAGTCAAATTTGTGGCACGAAAAGCTAAAACGACACTTTTTTTTAGAACGGAGAGAGTATATGAGACAGAGGGCTAGTGGAGGCAACCAAACGTGCTCTTTATATCTTTTTTAATTTACAGAAATAATTATTTTGGTGAAAAGAAAAACCTTCCAACAACATTTTAAATTGAAAATATTGTCAAGATTTCTCACTAGCTAAAGATAAAGAGCGAGGATGGCTTTCTAGATTATGCACAGTTTATAAACAACTGTTAGACAATACAAAGAAAACATATAAAAATGACATTCTCTCCTATTATTACCATAACAAGACTTAGCTTGTTTTGCATGCTGCTGCTTGCTTATACTTTCTTGATTAACTAGTAAAATTCCTTAAGCGTTGCCGGTGACTTCACAAGAAATTTTAAGTTGAAGTCTAATTGTAAAATGGCACATTCACTTTAGCACAAAACAAAACTGAGGTATTTTAATTTTTCTAAAGAACTTAAAGACATAATTCAATTATTCTGCTAGATTTGTGGAAGAATACAATTGAACACACATGAGCTGACTCCTTGCTTTCATCAACCAATATAGGAAGAATTTTCACATTATTACTTTGGTCTACAGAGCTTAAGGATTGTGTGGCGTTTGAAGGAAAAAAACTTATTTCTCACTACATGATGTTGTCCTTGATAATTGCTGCACAATAAAAAACATATGATGAGTTAATATCATAAGACCGATTAAAAACCTTAACTTGGTTTTGGTAATTGAGTGATAACCATGGATGGATTAATGGATTTCATGTGAGATGAACAGGTGATTACTCCACAAGTTAGGTTGAATATGACATGATGACCATGGAGCAGAGATGACATGTGCATGTATTGAGAATTCTCAACTAATGAAGAGTTGATGGAGATGAGATGATCAAGCGAGGAGAGCATATTGGAGATGTTTTGGTAAGTAAGTGATAACTAGTGGACTAACCTTTTGCATAAGTGTTGTTTAAACTAAGTGAAGTCCACATCAAGGTGGTGAGCAAGGCTAGGGGAGATGGATGAGGAGTGATCAATACAAATGGAGTAAGCTCACGCTTGGAGAGAAGATGAAGAGGTGAAAACAAACCCGAAGGCAAAGTTATATTTTAAAGGTTTTATTTTTGTATAAATAATCATACTGTTAAGAAGGAAACTCTAATGCTTAAGTGATTACCTAAGTGTCACTAGGTGCGAACTAACTTTGCATATGCATTGGACCTAGTAACGTGGTGAGATGCAAGTAAAAAAATAATTTTAAAAAGTTAACTTAGTGCCTAAGGTGAAGATGTTCATGTTGGAACATAT
>Ga0182004_10001509_pt1 | contig 17151 bp, 11 predicted proteins | sample Sormic07211540_1_FD_120479 | JGI IMG/M metagenome (GOLD analysis project Ga0182004, IMG submission 120479) | Endophyte microbial communities from Sorghum bicolor roots, Mead, Nebraska, USA - 072115-40_1 MetaG | ecosystem: Host-associated > Plants > Roots > Unclassified | place: USA: Nebraska...
GTCTAAAGTTATATAGCACATGTATTAGTATATAATAAAATTTCGGATTTTTCTTTCGGCCACCACCGAAATTACCGAAATTCGCGAAATTTCGGCGAAATTTCGCCGAAATTTTGAACCCTGGCTGTGATCAATTGACCACAAGGTATCACTAGGAGTACTAGGGTTCCAAAAACTACTGAATCTTAGCCAGTCAATCTGACCACATCCTCTTGTTGGCATCCATTTTGGATCAAGCCAGTTCACCTGAAATTTAAATTCTAATCATATGTGCCAATATAGTTATAGTTGCATCTATATGTCAAACTTCAAATTGGCATAAAGGAAATAGAAAACCTTTCTCCAAACTAATAAAGAATAAGGCCTTGTTTAGTTCACCCCAAAAATCAAAAACTTTTCAAGATTCCCCGTGACATCAAATCTTGCGGCACATGCATGGAGCATTAAATATAGTCAAAAATAAAAACTAATTACACAGTTTGCCTGTAAATCGTGAGATGAATCTTTTGAGTCTAGTTAGTCCATATTTAGACATTATTTACCACAAACAAACAAAAGTGCTACAGTAGTCGAAAGCTTTTCATTCAGCAATTAAACAAGGCCTAACTAAGCATGTTGCTTTACCAAGACCTGCAACTAGCCGAACCAGTTTTTGGCATCTGATCGTCTATTCAAAACACCACCCTTTTCTGACTACTCTAATGGCAACTGATTTATTATGGGATTCAATAAGATGCAAAGCCCACTAAGGGCGTGTTTAGTCCATGGCCCTCCTAGGCACCTACTAGGCATTCAATCCTCAATCGACAGAAATCGGATGCCAGGGAGAGCTACCTGGGCCAGGCAGCTCCGGCGAGGAGGGAGCCAAACAGACCCTAAAAGGTATCAGAGATAAGCTAAACATATTGCATTAATATAAATCTGAATGCCCAAACGGCAATAGAAGAATCATAACTCCCCTTCCAAGAAAAAAAAAGAACCACAGCAGAAAATCACTGAGAAACTTTTACTACCTCCAAATTAATGACACCCCGAAAATGTCTCTCCTCTTGTTTCTTTGTGTATCCAAGCTGGGCACAAAAGAAATTTTAGAGCCACCATAAATGGTAAAAAGGAATGGATGAGTATTTTAATGCTGATACAACCAACCTTTCCGGTTTTCTCATTTAGAACAAACCATCGCTTGCTCCAGTCATTTGCTTTTGCACGTTTTTTGAACAAAAAACCTTTAGCAGAGAAAACATGCACTCACTATGTAATTAATTTAAGGGAAAGATTGAAAACACAAAACAGTTCTGCTTATGGATAGCTCTTCCGTCTATTTTACTAATTATTATCTTTACCTAATAAGATTAATGATGGTAAATATACAATAATTGTAGTAGGCCCATACCAGCAATAATTTCTCCTGCAGGACCTAAAACTTGTAAATTTGATGCCTGTTTCATCTCTTCTTGATGCGATTTTTTTTGTGGTGTTGTATCCTGAAATGGAAACAACCACTTTCACAGTTATTAACATGATGTTTTTGGATACTATAAGACAAACACTATGGGGTAACAACTAACTGCTCAAAATGTTTAACTATTCATACACAAGAAATTAGGAAAACATAAAGTAGGCACAATGTACAGTACAGAGTAGCATACTCTGCTTTTGTCTGGATCCTGGCCCTTCCTTGTAGAGCGATTCTTCAGCTCATCCTCTTGGCGTTGCCTTTCCATCCTGGATTTTACAATTAGACAGAAAAATAAAACGATACACCATTTTATTGAGAATGTACAAGACAGGTGCAAACTGATCGTTCATGAGTAGACACTTTAGTGAACATAATTCTCATAATATATCGACAAAACCATGGCTTCACTTATTCTGATTATGGATGGTAGAGCTATTAAGTCTTAACTATGTTGAATTCACAAGGACACAAGTTGGCAGTTCAATAGTTCATTATACATAAAGACGGTTTATACTAGTCCTCTGTACTACTCAAATTCCAGAATCACATTAAAAAATATAGAACATTGAAAGTAGTTGTATTCTAAGTTTGGAAGGGGAAAGGTAGGAAATAACTATAAAATGAAGGAGGAAATCAACAAGTCTTTTACATACAATTTTTTTTTTAACATTTTACATAGCAAAATCACCTAACCTTCTCTGCACTAAGCGAATAAAATGTTGGGGAGGTACAAATGCTCTCTCCATGTCAATTAGTGCAATGACCATCTTTCTTGCCTCATTCTTGAAGCCATCTAGAGCAGCAGATGCTATTGCAATTACCTTGTCAGCAAAGGAAATAAACAGGTTTACTGACTAACTAATAAAGATATTTGGCTCTTAAACACACTTAAGAGTTAAGAATTTTACCTCCCGTTTAAATGGAGGGTATCTACCAAGTCCTGGAGTTGCATTTGCTGCAGCTGATACAATGTCTAGCAATACACGGTGAACCTAATAACAATAATTCCAAGGAAAAGTATTAAAAGGTAACCATGTCATGAGAATACTAATTTTATACAGAATTGGTTACAACTTCATTTGAATAGGATGGTAAGGTCTCTGATCAGCTAACAAATTAAAATAATACAGCATTCATACGTGAAAATATTGGCAATTTCGCTAGCAATGGCATGACTAGACTAGTGAATATGCTTGTGGAATCAGAAACTACAGAAATTGACATGAGCAGGTAGCTAAAGTGAATGCATCTGTGCGTGAGTGTCTTATGCGTTTTCGGATGTGTTGTACGTTAAGTTCTCTTCTTCTTAATGCAATGGTATGCAACTCTCCTGCTTATTCGAGAGGAAAAAATGAAGAGCCATAGCATGGTTTCTGGGTCTAGGTTTTGATTGAATTAATACGCATTACATCTTTCAATCTTAACATCAGAACATATATCAGAAACTTTTCAAGACATAGAGTGCAACATGACAAACTGAAACTAGGTATTTGATGTTAGAATAATGCATCTCAATCTATTCCAAGGGCCCAATGGCCAAATATACAGATGTGCAAATATACAAAGAAGCCCATATACTATGGGATAATTGCATGTGACTACATTTGACACCCCATTTCTCGAACTACGCAAGAGAGCTGTGTATCATTTCATTAAGAAGAAGAAAAAGATACAAATGGTAGGGAAGTATGAAACCCCCTCCCAGGCAAGCCCCCTCCCCCCGCGAACCTCATGAGGTTTAGTCAATACAGCATACTAGAAAATAAAGTTCAAAGACATGACCAGCTGCCTCAAATGACCAAGGACCTAGGGATCCAAGACCAACAACCTAGCAAGGAACTCATGTCAGGCCGAAGCTCCCACCATACACCATGGATTACTCTCAATGGCCACTGTATTGGATGCACTGGGTGAGGACACCATGTTCTCTATGGCAGTGGCTAGTCCAACTATCTCCTAAGTTCAGCAGTCTTGAACAAAGCAAGAAGAAGAATCAAAACCAACATGATAGCCTACACAAAGAAGCTGCACGGAGAGCTTAGGGCCTGTTTAGATTGGAGATGAAAATTTTTTGGGTGTCACATCGGATGTGTCAGAAGGATGTCGGGAGGGATTTTTAGAAACTAATAAAAAAATAAATTACATAGCTCGTCAGGAAACTGTAAGAAAAATTTATTAAGCATAATTAATCTGTCATTAGCATATGTGAGTTACTGTAGCACTTAAGGCTAATTATGGAGTAACTAGGCTTAAAATATTCGTCTCGCGATTCTCAACTAAACTGTGTAATTAGTTTATTTTTTTTATCTACATTTAATGTTTCATGCATGTGCCCAAAGATTCGATGGGATGGATGAAAAATTTTTGGGTGGAGAACTAAACAGGGCCTTAGAAACATGGACTAGGAACTATGAGCTAAAGTGTGAGAAAAGTGCCTTGATAGCTAACTAGAATAGTCGTGTCAACAATGGCGAATAGCCAGAGGTCCCTTAGAAATGACAAAGGAAGAATCTAGTGTTAAATGAAAGCGAGCACTAAATCCAAGATCCAAATACCTGGATAAGACAGAGCAATGCTAGCAGACCCTAATGTGGATTGGTTAGTGAGGCATTGAAGGATGGAGACATGCTGAGCAGTCTCACTTGGTCATAACATGTTCACCTTGAGAGGAGCCACTTGAGAACTCCTGCTAAAGAACCACCTAGAGGACCCTCCCCCTCTTAGAGGAATCATCAACATGGGCTTGCTTCTTCATATAGAAGCACTCATAGGGACTATAAAATCAAGTCTCCTCAGCTCAAAGTGTAGTTAGGACCTCCAAAGTGGCCGGTGATGGTGATCTGCTCATAGGTTGAGCACATAAAGGATCAAACTTAGGCTAAGTCTCATGAAGAAGTCAACATGCATCGTTAATCACGTTGAACACACTGAGCTCTAGAAGGTGGAGCCATATAGCAAAGTGGAGGATCCATGTCATCAATCTAATACCATAGACAAGTGAACTACAAATAAAAGGCACCCAAAGGGTTTAGGCTAGTGAGGTCGGGCCGTTGTCAATTTGGGGAAGGGGTGTGACATGGGTGTGCAAAGCCACGGCTTGCAACCAATGTAGGTCGGGTGGTGTGCAACTCAAGCGAGCGGGTGGGGTGCTGCATGAGAGAGTATTGCACTAGGTCATAGTCCCAGAGCAGGAGGACACCGAGGCGGTAGCATAGTTGGAGAAGTGGGTTCAAGGTGTGGGGAAGGAGGGGAAAGAGATAAAAATAGGAGCCAGTGGCTAGGAGATTCATCGGCCACTCGCTTGCTATAGTGTGCCAGCAACAACTAATGCAACCAAAGAAGGATCTAGAAACCTAGGCCCCGATACCACATTAGAGTAAAGCATCTGATCTATTCCAAGGGCCCAATGGGCAAATATACAAATGTGTAAATGTACAAAGAAGCCCCTATACTATGGCTAATTACATGTCAGTATACATTAACATTTGCAAGGCACATGTAGATGAAACCTTGAAGAGGTCTACATACTTCACTAGATTGTAGTGGCTACTAGTTCATGGTGGAAGAAGGCTAAAGGAACTCGAATTACCTCATCCACAAGGAGTATTGATGGTTCCTTTGCTAACTCGAGAAGCCCTTTTATGAGAAACCTTAAGCCTTTTTCGGGTGATATCAGGTATGGCTGATAACCATCAGCCTCCAAAACAACCTAACATAAAGAATAGAAAAATGATGTTGTAACCATAAGTTGGACAAGTTGAAGTACAGGTGACTTTAATTATGTTTTAGGTACAACTAATTACCTTTTTGACATTTTTCATATCAAAATGCTTGTCCAGAGGTAGTTGTTTGATCCTAGTTGGAAACTTTCCCTCAAAACTTGCAACAACTTTCCAACCCCCACCCTGCATAACCAGTAAAATTTTTAAGGACATTCAAATTCTAGTAGGTCTTGAAAAAGAGAAGTTTCATACAGGAGCAAACTAACACCTTCTTTGGCATATTGGTATTTCTAGTATGAACAGTTTGCAACTAGGATGAGCTTGCACATTTAAGACAGAATAAACTTTATATAAAACATCAACCTCACTAATGAAGTCTACAAATTAAGTTTTTGCACTAAATCTGTGTTCATTAAGACCATCCTCGTTCCTCATTCCATGCACTTATATCTTTGCCTCTTTCGCTTAAGAAACGAACCAAGGCTTCTTTGTGTTCACTTATTGACAAGATTGCAGACTATTTTCAAAGTTAGAAGGACTTTAAATCCTCGCTTCAGTTCCTCTTACCTTATGATTGCAATGTATCTATCTTCCCAAATGTGCCATTAAAGAAATTGACATGGTAAGGAGTTCTCTTTGGAAAGGGCATGAGAAGGCTAATGGAGGCAATTGTCTAGCAGCATGGCCAAAACTTAGCCGACCAAATGAATATGGTGTCCTAGGGATTCATGAAATCTAAACACTTGAGTGGACACTTTGGTTGCTGGTTATGGTTTGGAAAAAATTGATCCATCTTGTGCTGGCATGGGCTTTTCATACAAGCGCATCCTGTAGTAAGGTCTATGCATGCTAAAGCTGTTAATACAATAGTTGGGTATATGGCATGTCAACCAAGTTTTGTATAGATTGGTAGGTAAACAGTGAATCATAGCTAGAAGAGTTGCTCCTAATATTACTGCTTTGGTACCAAAACGAGGGCCAAACAAATGAACTGTGCATGAAGCTGCTAATCACAAATGCATTTTGAAATTTTGAGAGGCATTAACAGTTCTTGCGTTGAATGAATACATAAACCTTTGGGAAATTTTAGAGGATGTCCATTTAAATCTTGAGGTACTGGATCAACACTAGTGGATATTTACAGAGACAGGCACATATTCTTGTAAATCAGCATGCATGGCCTTTTTTGTTTCAATCAACAGATTCAATACTAGGAAAAGGTTACGGAAATGTTGATCTCCTTATGTTGCAAAGTCTTCCTTTATAGATGATGAACAGCTGAGAGATTAGCACAGAGAGGAATTCCAAATCCTCTGCAGTTCCCATAGCAGGCGCAAGAAACTTTCGGTGTGTTAGTTTCTTGTGTCCTAACTCAGGAAGCATGGTTTTTCATTCTCCAAAATGTCGTCCCCCAAGCAGTTCTTTCCCCAAAGAGATTCATCTCGCACTAGCTGGTGTGGTGTGGAGCTCTCATCAAGAGGACAGGACTGGGAAATTTGGTTCCCAGATCCCAGAAAGTGCAGCAGTCCGTGCATGAATGTTCATTGTGGTGTGCAGCTGGTGGGGAGTCTGTTTATTTTTACCATGGGGATTGGTCATTCCTTTTCCTTTTATATAGTGCAACTTTTGTATCTTTAAGGCAGTTACCGCCTATATAACCTAATACCCTTTTTCTCTTCTTTAATGAAATGATCCACAGCTCTCCCATATGTTTAAGAAAAAAAGAAAGGAAAGGTGCAACATACTTTTTTTAGAAACTGAAAAGGTCAAACAAGTGGCACATAAAACTTCTACAAAGCGTTTTAATACATTGTAAAATTGTGGCCAAGTCCAGAAAGGATGGTTCAGACTGGCTGGTTTACGATGATGAAATACAGAACATCACAAATGAACTAATGCTCAAAGTTTCGAATATCCTTTGCTTTTGACGAAAGTAAGCCTCAGATCATGAATACATCTAAGAGATATATATAGGCCAGTAGGGCGTGATGGTTTTTCAGACTGGCCAGTTTATGATGATAGAAATACTGCATATATAACAGCACAAATGAACTAATGCTCAAAGTTCCTAATACCCTTTACTTTTGAGGAAAGTAAACATCAGACTATGAATAAATATAAGAGATATATAGGCCAGCGCGGACTGCATTAGATTTACTAACCTCGCCCCCAGCAATATGTTCAAGAAACTTATCCTCAAATTCTCGGCAAAGTCCTAAAGCAATTGCCTTGGTTCCATCAGAACTTTCGGCCATCTGTTCTCCAAGCTTTCCTAATTCCTCTTGGACAATTTGGGACTTCCCTTGAAGACTGAAGTGATATGAAAGAGGAACAAAATTATCATTGATTCTAGCATACCACTACACAAGTGGACCAAAAAGAGCAGCATAAGTTTTTTACCCATTTAGGAGATTTGGCAGCCTAGCTGTTATCCTTGTTTTTATCTGCTTAGCAAGTGAATCAACTAAAGCTACTCTCCCAAGCTTACTTTGGGGAGCTCCGCCAAGAATAGATATAAGGGTTTTAACTTCTGCTTGCCAATAAGCTTCCGATGAGGTTTCAGAACCTACTTCAGACTGAGCAGAGGCAGTAGGAACAGAATGCCCAATTGTAGCTACCCATTGAATGTCCGCTGCAGTTCTTGGACCTTGGTTTACAAGCAAGGCCTGAACAGCACCCAGGGCTTTCTGTTCTCCAGAAGCTTGATCAATTTTGCTTAAGACACCAATGGTTCTAGTACCTAGTAAACAAACACATTAAAATATGCTTTCATACAACATTACAAGTAAACTCAAATTCTATGTCAAGGAAGTGCAAATGAAAAAGGAGTCCTGTTTTTGTGCAATCTATTATACACACCTTCTGAATCCAATTCTCTGGCAATCCTTAGAGCTCGAGAAGACGCCACATCAGGTGCTTGAAGAGCTGGAATGATAACTAGCAAAATTGCATCATTGCGTGCAGCATAGTTGCTAATCTGGAGATGTGATTTCAAGTTGCAAGCCATACATGGAGAAAAAAGGTTACACACTTGGTTAGTTTTGCAGTTCCGATAATAATTCTTGACGATATCTGAATAGTACCTAACCACACCATTGCATAGGTAATATGCTAGTTGCTCGAAAATCTAAACAAACAGTCGAACAGAAGACTACATAATACTCACCATTGATTCATCCGTGCTCCGTTGATCAACGCCCGGTATGTCAATTAGTTTTAGTGGAGGGGCTGAAACAGGAGTGTTAATGAGAAGTGAATACCCAAAGTAAAAGGTTTACCGTAACATGAAATTTGAAGGGTTATTTTTGAAGACATGAGCTCAGGCATATTTTGTTAAAAAATGGGAATATTATTGACAAAAGCATCATAGCTTCGATATCAAAACTACTTTTGATATGGATCAGAACAGAAATGGTTTGGCATGGGCTGCAGTGGGTTACCCTGATTATTCAAAAATAAAAATCTACATGACAATTTTGTTTGTTTTAATGAAAACTCCCACTTTTGACAATTGGGTTATGAAAACTCATTGTGATCAATCAGGAAATATTACTGGATTTGTATTGAAAATAATTACTATAGCCTTTCATGTGTATAGTAGGAGTTATATATTCATTACTGTGCCACAATCCAAAGATTACTATATGTGCTTTTTTTTGAAATCTTCTCTTTGAAATCTATTTATCTTTTACATACATATTTTTCTTCAAGATACATACGCAAAGGTAAAGATGTATCATCCACCCTTGACCTAAGCTTTGTTATGTCAGAGCTTCCTACTGTACCTTTAATTCAGAGAAACAAATGAAAGAAGTTACAATGGCTGTAGGACTGACGCAGAACGGCATATGGCTGCATCAAAGCAAACAAAAAGAGCATGGCCCAATAGAAGTAGATGCAGCCCAAAGGAAATAACAGTTCGCCAATCAATTGAATGATACAGCGAAGTCGCTTATATTCAAATCAAAAGAAAAGAAAATAAAATAGCATACACTCATTTCTGAATAATACTAGACTCGATTAGCTGTTTACCGCATATATTGGGGGGAAAAAAGTAAGAATAATGGAATAGCAAACCAACCTGTGCTAGTGCACAATTTCACAGTGATCTCATCCGACCGCCCCTTACCGGAAGCCTTACTCAACCTGTCCTGCAACGAGTGCCTGAGGGAACCTGTACCGTACCATAGTCGTCATTCATCAGACATATATAGTAGCTGCAAACACACATGCATGCACGCACCCAAATTAAATCCATGCCCCTGACTTGACAAAGTCCATGAATTTTGTAGCCACATTGGAGGAGAGATCACCAAGAGAACTCACTCGCGGAAATCTGCTGTGACTTGCTATCGATCTGCAGAACGATGGCCTTGCTGCTGAGTGATGCGTCCCGCTGCAGCTCAACGCAGATTGGGGCTCTTGTCGCGCCATTCTCCCCGGTAGGCTGCAATCAGTCATTTGCACAAATCGTAAGTATAGGCAACAGTAGAAGCACCTAGGTAAATATTTTTGGTAAACTATGAATCTCTCTTCGACCATTCAATGTAATGGAGATATGATGGAACTATACAGAAACAAAATCAGCAAAATGAAAATTGGGCGCCTAGCTAGAGACCACACAGGGCACAGCCGCACAGGCTATATATAATCCAATCCTTTGGCGTCAAACTCGAATGAAAAAAAAAAATTCTACTGTAGAACAATATACTAATTTGCAGAATTAGGCAAAGTGTACGCCGAACAAGATATATATGGAGTACTCACGAGCACGGGATGTCCGATGAGGCCATTGAGCACCGCCGATTTCCCCGCGCCCTGCACAAATTAGACAAGCGCGCGCGGCAAACGCCATCAAAGCCCCAACAATTAAGAGCGCAAGGATCGGAGACCGAGAGTTGCATTGCATTGCATGCAATCGGGACGGCCGGAGGGGTATACGATACGATACGCACGACGTTGCCGATGGCGACGACGGTGAGGAAGGATGAGCCGCGGCGGCTCGGGCGATCATCATCGGCGGAGGGGTCGTCGTCCGCGAGCAGCGCGGTGCCCTGCAGGGTCGTGTCGGCGAGCTCCGCCAGCTCCTCCATCGCCTCCATCGATCGATCGGTCCGGTCCGCCGGGCGGGTGCGTCGGCGTCGCGCGGGGCGGATGGAGCGGCCGGACAGGCGGCGGGCCAGCCAACCACCAGCTAGGGTTACCGCGCGGTCAGCGAGAGAGACGGAGAATATGAGATCGGCGGTGTGGACCAACGACGAACGCTGCTGCCAAGGGAGGCGGTTATTCTAGGGGGTGTGGGTTTCAAATGGTCCCGATCGATCGATCGATCGGCTGCTTTTTGCATTGATTTTCTTGTGAAGACAGACGTGGGAGCAGGACACGTAGTAATAGTACGAGTGGTGGGTGGGTCACGCTGGGTCGTCTGCACTCTGCGCACGCAGCTCCGCGCGCACGTCTCTCCCGTCCAATAAATCATAATCGATCTGCATGCATTGCATTCCAAATTAAAAAAGCAGTGATGGAGCTCGTTTTATGTCTCGTGCATGCTCAAACCTTGCATGTACATGTACTCTATATCGTCACACTTAGTATTTACTAAACTTTTATTTATCTATAAGTTCTATAAGGTGACAGATGAGCTGAGGGTACCAAGTTACTGCCCGTTTGAATCCTTGGAATTGAATTTATATTGATATTTTAGAATTAAATATTTTGAAATACTTATATATATTTTACTATAGGAAAGTGAGTTTATTAAGAACGTGCTATAAGTTATAGAGTAGAAATATGACATGTTGATCTATATAAAATTAATTTTTATTTGAGATAGATTTACATATCAAGTTAGAAATATTATGGAACGTCAAATTTTTAAGCTAAATAGTCTAATTCGTTAAGTAGATTTTAGTTCCTCCGAAATGAAAGGACCCAAACGTGCGCCCCCGGCCCGAGGGCTTTCGTGCTCAGACTTCTCGCAGATTGCAGTAGACACGCAGGTAGCATGCATCGCTTTTTCCCTCTTCAGTGTCGCTTAATTTCCCTTAATATCACATGATTGCATATTCATTAGGCTATGTTCAGATATCTGTCAGGAACCGTCAATGAACTATTCACGTATTAGCTACTAAGGCATTACTTAATTATGTAAATTTAGCGTTGAGCAAGTAAATTTTACAGCACACACCTTGATGAGGCCTTGTTTAGTTTACCCCAAAAGCCAAAACTTTTCGAGATTCTCCGTCACATTGAATCTTGCGGCACACGTGCATGAAGCATTAAATATAGTCAAAAACAAAAACTAATTACATAGTTTGTTTGTAAATTGCGAGATGAATCTTTTAAGCCTAGTTAGTCCATAATTGGACAATATTTGCCACAAACAAATAAAAGTGTTACAGTACTCCAAACCAAAAAAAAATGGAAACTAAACAAGGCCTAAGGCTTCAGACTTTAGATACGAGATGCATGTGGCCATAGGTGTGCCAAATCTTTGCTTAGTTTGTACTGTACACAGTATTTCAGAAAAGTCGCTGCACATTTTTTTGTGTGTTTTCGTTTCTGGTACCTTGTGAGGTTATGTAAGCTTGTGGCGATGTGTATTGTAGAAGGTTTGAAAAGAGATGTTGCAGCGACGAATCGTGTAGGTGAAGGAGATTGGCATATATAGCACACATTGCCATATCTGGAGCAGTTCTCATTTTCTAATGTCTCATGAGACTGTTGCATTAATTAGAGCATCTCCAAGGGTACTCCATATTCCTTCCTCATCCATGTTTTTATGAAAAAAGAAGAAAAAGAATCATCTCTAAGAGTTTCTCATAGGTCTTTCTCCTATCTTCCCACGTTAGGCAAATCATCATCATCTAGGCGCAAATATAAGAGCGCGCATCCGGAGAATTAGAATGAGGTGGGAAAGAAAAAGAAAAGGAGCAAAGATAGGATTCCAAGGTGAAAGAGTTTAAACGCGTACAGCCTCATGCAAAACATGAGACCGATTTGTGAGGAAAAAAGTGTCTAAAAAAATTTTAAGATAAAAATATAGGAAACTCTTAGAGATGACCTGTTTTTTTTCTTCCATATTCATTTAGGAGATGGCAAACACTATATTTTGAGGAACAAAATAGGGAGAACCCTTAGAGATGCTTACAAACGGTATATTCTTACAAAGACCATGAACATACTGAAGGCCTGATGCGCGGCCGTTTCATACTAATTTTGGAATGAATGTCATCATCTGCACAAGCAATCACTCTACACCAACGAAGGCTAAGCACACTGCTGCCAGTAGGCCGTAGCTGACTGGCTGAATTAGCATATGAACGAACAGCTGACCACCTACAACACAACATACTCTCACCTGCATCTGCAAGTGAAACCACTGCATGCATACAGCAACAGCGTGGTCTATTTACACTTACACTCCAACTGACGCTAACCTCTTTGCCGCCGCCTATGCTTATAGTATATGGTACGCCGATCAGCTAGCAGCGCGACGGCCGATTGTAGGTGGGCGGCGCCGAGGGGCAGTTCTCGTTCATGTTGGCGTAGGGCTCAATCGTGTTGTACTCCGGCAGGTCCATCTTATACTCCCCGAGGATCTGGCAGAAGGGGAGCCTGTCTGCCGCCGCGTTGCACCAGCTGGGCAGCCTCGTCTGGTTGTCCTCGAAGATCTTGAGCATGTACGCGTCCCGGATCTACAAAGGGACACCAGGGGATTTTGTCACTTGAACCGGATGCAGCACAGACAGTTCAGAAATGAAAGGTGAACTGAAGTCAGGAGAAGCACTTACGGTGAATTCAGTGACCTGGATTGACTCCGTGAAGGGCGCGAAAACTCCGGCCGCCTTGTACATTGACAGGATGAAGGCGACACACGTCGTTGATTTGCCATCGCTGTATTCCCAATCATCTCGTTCAGGTATGGTGAGCAGCTGGTTGAAAGACAAGCCGCGTTTCTCGGTCTCTGAAATGACCCCATGAAGGTCCAGTTTCTACATCCAAGCATAGATACTAGTCATTGAGCTTTTAGTCACTTTGAATACTTCCATCCTAGAAATATAGCAAATAAAAAGGGATGAAAATAAACTAAACTACTTGCTTCACAGAAGCAATACAGTTAACTGTTCAGAAGTCAGGACAGGCCCCTGTTTCAGGCTAGAATAACCACAGATCAATAGCAAGCTCACAATGAACACCCCAGCCATCAGGTTTACTGTAAAAGCTGCAATACAATAATGCATACCAAGATGGACAACTGAAACAGAACATAGAACTGAACTCCACATGAATAACTACATGTTAGAAACAAACTGTAGAATTGTCATCAAGTGCGCATCAGCTCAAGTGTGATGTAGACATTGGCATATACCTCAGTCCCAAGTCGTTTATTAAGGGCTTCATTCCACATGTTAGAAGCATAGTGTGGCTGCAATCTGGTCCACATGGACATAATAGCCATTACCTGGGATTAATAAATATGATGAACTGAACAGAGCAGCACAACAATAATGTGAACAGGTGAAATGCTATGTGAAGAAAAGATATGTCTAGGATAAAACAAAATAGATAAATCTTAGCCAGGGTCAATTGGAACTTAGTATTAGTATTTATCTTGAAACTTAAGGCCTTGACCTCAACAATGAACAAGTTCAGCGCTCGCTGCAGTTTTATAATATCAGAATCCGAGCACCAACACCACACATTGTACTGTTACATTGTTAATTTCTTGTCGCTCCAAACTTATTTAGAAACCCATGTATTATTATATTTATCTCTACTCAGTCTGATATTGCTCATGATTAAATGATGCTAAGAGAAAATTCAAATGGGCTTTGTCTAAGAAGGTTTTCACTGTCAGCAAATGCTTAGCAATCTACAGTGGTGCCAGCAAATGGCTTGTCTGCTTGTAAGTTTCAAGTAAATTTAGATTCGCTCATATTATATATTTATATATCAAATTTCAATTGAAATTTATAAAATGGGTATGCTTCATAAGAGGAATTTTGGTTGTACTTCAGGGCGATAATGTCGGTAATCACTTTTAATATGTATCCATGTCATCTCAGAAACATGACAATGTGAAATACCATGAATAAAATTAATTATGGACATGGCAGAAGGAAAGTCTATGATGCAAAAGGAAAGTGAAAAGAAGGAACCCAAACGTGAGTTTTAGCAAAGATAAAGCATTACCAGGTTAGCGTCAAGAGGAGGAGGATAATTGTCTGACATTGTATCAATCCAACTAAATATCATGTTATGATAACCGTAGGGTTTTCCATACATGCTTCGGGCAAATTCCCATGCAGCACTTTCATTGAATCTGGCCCGTACATCAGGATGCAATGGCAGAAGTGCTATCTGAGGATTTGAGTCATCTTTAAGTGCCATTCCCCACCATTCATCCCATGGAGTCATACTAATGATTTCATCACCCTGTTACCATTGCCAGGTATCATTAAAAACTAAGAGTTACTAATATGATGAAGTGCTATAAATTTTAAGCGCATGAAGCTCATGTACTACTAACTACTAAGGTCTGACGACTCAGAGTGTAGTTTCAATTTACCATAGCACTAGCAACTGATCTAAAGCTCCATTCTCTACCATAGTCTTTTACTCTTTTATAATTAGGCGGAAATTAATTCTAACATAATACATATCCAAATTCTACATCAAAAGTCTATGTACCATCCACCTTGTTTCGGTTAAACATAGATGTAATCAAGGCTGATAATACTATTCTTAGATTAGATTCAACTTCTAACTTGGCGGGATAAAGTAAGATGGTCTGCAATGGGACCTTCTAAAAATCAAATCAGTTCTAGTCTTGTAGAGAACAAAGAATGCCAAAACCTGCCATCCACGTGCATTAGCAGAGTTTATGATTATGTGAAAACTAAATATCCAAAAAAGTTAAAAATAAATTTTGAGAATTTTATTGGTGGGCTAATATCATTTCACTACACAGAGTAAACAGGAAATCGCACCAAAGATTTGCTGCATAAAATAGTTAAGGCTGAATCAAATTTTGTATTTGTCATTACAATTGTTCTTAAATCATATAGGTCAAAGTCCTAGGTTATCAATCGAACTAAAAATTTCAGAGAAATACTACCTTTTTATTTTCATAGCCTGATTCTGCAACCCAGAGGGTGCCATTCTCATCTTTCAAGAAAACTGCAGTGTGCCCAGCGAATGCGCCGGTCACCCATTTCTCCAATGTCTGAAATCCACCCCATCGCCCTCGGATTTTTGAAAGGGCCAAAAAATCACCGGAATGTACATCCTCTCTCCTTATATTCGCAGACCAGGGTGCAGAACGTTTCTGAAATGAAGTTCCCATATGCTTCTGAAGAAATGCCAAGTTGGCATCCTGACCCCAACCGGTGTTTGAAAACAAAGGTACGACATCAACCAAGGATAACAACGTCCCAAGCATTCCAGATGGCATGAGAAAAACGGCAATTCCATGCTGCTTTACCTGGTGACACATCGAGTGTTAGGATTACTGGGAAACACCGAGCGATAATGCTGAATGTAAAAGAGAAGTCAACCTTCAAAAGAAACGTACATATTCCAGTTCTGCTGCTTCCTCCCAGGCTTTGATCTCAAAGGTGTGGTTTTCATTTGACCTCATGTAGTAATCCCAGGCTATCCTGTATGGCGTTGCAAACACGTACAGATCCATGCATGTCCAGCTCTGAGGCGATGCAGTCTGCATTGTTCCACAAAGAAACATTTGGCAAGATAAAAATTGACATAAAGCATGATAATAGTTATAAATCATTTTAGGTTTGTACTAATTCAAATTGTCATAAAGCATTTGACCTGATACAGTAACCCCAGTCCATCCTTTATGGAGACATGGAGTATAAAGAACACCTTTTCTTTTAATTACCCTACAGATACCAATGGTCTCCAAAGTGAAAGGTGTTCAGCAGCTGGTACAACGAGCAAAAGCAGAACCTAGGAACCATGCTGTCAGGGTATCAAGGTGGGCTAATATATGGGACCGGCCTAGGCAATATGGGCTTGGCTTTTGCTATGACCCATGACGAAGAGTAATATCAGGCAAGCACCACAGCAATGACAGGCATTGGATTATTCAGAAACAGGAACATCTCTCTACCTTCCTCTTCTGGATACGGCTCTTCTTCCTCTGAAGCTTCCCCTAATGTATGTTTGATGATCCTGATCTAGTCCCTCATGCTTGCTACCTATCTCGAATTCACATTCTTCTCAAGATTGCAAGCGGCGGGGTGCCCGGCAGCTAAGGCATAGCCTCTTGTCAGCATCACAAATTTGGGTCGACCTCTATCCAATGTAACAACCTATAGCTCACATTACAGTAGAGAGGGTGTGAGCTTTCATGTAAATCTTTACTGACCCCCTAGGGCGCCCGAAGGCGTGTTGTATCGAACTATTTTCTCTACCTTAACTTAATACAAAGACGCACAAACCTTTTGCGTGACCGAGAAAAAAAAAAAGGCCTCATATATGTTAACACTGGTGGTCTGCTTATGAACGAACTAGGGGTTGGGCTGTTGGGGCTGTTAACACATGCTTCATATTTGTGCACTGCAGGACAGAGTGACACGGACGTGCAGACTGGCGATTTGGCATTTCTATTGTTTTGTTTGCCACCGACCGGGTACCAATAATGTACAATAATCAGCGCCCATTCTATTTCTATATCCGTGTTCCAAACATGTGTGTTATTTTGTCTTGTTGTAGTAGTACTATTAAATCCAGGCATCCAAAATTCGTTTGTCTCTCTTACAGTCCCAGTCAAAATTACAATCAGCTAGCCAATGTGCCTGCTCTGCTATTGATCGAGAAGGCAGAATTCATCCAACCCCCCCCCCCCCCCCCCCCCCCCCCCCCCCCAAACAAAAAGTTAGAATATAGATAAAAGTAAGTGGTGAGGTAGGGACATACAATGAGAAAATAAACAGAGGAACACAA
>Ga0182004_10001510_pt1 | contig 17135 bp, 12 predicted proteins | sample Sormic07211540_1_FD_120479 | JGI IMG/M metagenome (GOLD analysis project Ga0182004, IMG submission 120479) | Endophyte microbial communities from Sorghum bicolor roots, Mead, Nebraska, USA - 072115-40_1 MetaG | ecosystem: Host-associated > Plants > Roots > Unclassified | place: USA: Nebraska...
CAAAAATATCAGGTCGAATTTAAATAAATTCAAATTGATGTTTTTAAGAAATTGGCATCATTTCTCTAGAAAAATTCTCTATTCCATTATGCATTACAAATTTATATAACATCGACGAAATAACACAACATATTAGAGCCGCAATAATACAACGTTCTGATGGTGGGTGAGCTTTATGCTAGTGCCATTGAATGTGTGAGCGAGAAATTAAATAACTTTGAAGAAATTTTAGACTATGATAAGAGTACAAGATATGGAGGGTCATTTTAGCGTGGTTTGGTGTAATTTTGGAATGGAAGATGAATTTAACCAAAAATTTTTGATAAATATAAAAAAATTTAGACCTCAGTGAAAAGGGTGATATTTTGAAAATTTCAGCAATATTCCAAAATCGTAAATCTTGACTTGGACTATTTCCGCGTCAGGGAGGATAAGCAGGTCCGGCAGGGAGGCCGCCGGTACGCCACCGTGCTCATGTACCTGTCCACCGTCGACAAGGGAGGCGAGACCGTGTTCCCCAAGGCCAAGGTACCCATAGACACTATTACCATGTTCTTATGGTGTCTGTTCACTTGGAGTGCTCTATTTATCAACCGAGGCCTTGTTTAGTTCCCAAAATATTTTACAAATTTTTTCACATTTTCCATCAAATCGAATCCTGCGGCATATGCATAGAGTACTAAATATAGATAAAAAAATAACTAATTACACAGTTTACATGTAATTTGTAAGATGAATCTTTTGAGCCTAATTAGTCCATGATTAGACAATATTTATCAAATACAAACGAAAATGCTATAGTTCCTATTTTACAAATTTTTTTGGAAGTAAACAAGGCCTGAATGTGGTATACTGACACACTGCTAGCATGCAAGGATGGGAATCCTGGCCCAAGGATCACACTTTCTCTGAGTGTGCACACAAAGGATTGGCAGGTAATCTCACTTACAACTACTGTTAAAATCTGGCACACACCCTAACCCCCGCATCTTCCCCCACGCGGGCGACTCAGGTGGCCACTGAGTCACCGCCGCTGCCCCCACCCTCATTCCTCTCTCTTGTCGTGTTGTCGTCGGAGCAGGCCACCGACAAGGCCAGCACGTTTTGTCGAGATGGCGGCGACAAGGCATTTCTTGTGCAACGGTGGCATGGTGGCGCGGGTAACTGCGGTCCAGCGGGGCAAGGCCGAGCTAGGGCATCATGGGGCTTGGCTAGGACGCCACCTGAGGCTGCGGCGGCGCCGGCCAGGATCAGGGCGGGCACGTGCGGCGGTTGCAATAGGGGTAGTTCTGCTCGCCGTCGAGGTCTCCGATCTTCGGATTGGGACTCATGGATGGCGAATTTGCCTCCAACGGCCAGATCTGGTATCGATGACGTACATCAATGATACGGGGATGACACGCGAGGATCTGGCGAGGGTGTGCTGGCTGGACTTCCAGACAGTGGAGGCCAACATCAATGACGACAGATGCTAGAGCCACTAGAGACCTTGATGTGTAGTGGTGTTGCGTATGGCCGAATCTAAGATGGTTGCCAACGCAGTGAGTATGGGTAGTGGCCAATGCCGCACATATGGGTAAGGAGCCATGGCGAAAGCTATGTCCCTAGGACCGATGACAGTGACGCCTTCGGCTGTCGCATTTTTCTTTGGAAGCGTCTATCAATAGGCTATCTCCCTTTTATGTAGCGTGTTGTTCCTGGGTTTAATGCCTTGACCGTTTGGTCAGGCGACATTGGCGGCGGTGGCGTCATGTCCCTCCTTGGAAGCGTCGCTCTAGAATCCCGTGCCTGTCAATGTGTAATATTCGTCACTGTTGTAGTGAGAAAGGTGGAGGCTAATAGTCGTCACCGTTGAGGCGAGGAAGGTGAGGTTTAGCTGAGGATTCAAGATGGATGCTGCGGTGTGTGCGTGTGGATCTTGACAGGTCAAGGCTATTTTGATATGCATATGAAGCAACTGCTCTCGTGTTAGGTTGTTTTGTTGGTGTCTGTAATAAAAAACAGCTATATACATTAACTGATGTAGAGACTAAGATATTATTAATATATTCTCTTTTCTAAAAAAATATTTGTCTTCAAGAACAGAAGCATCAGGCTCCAAACCTTGACCATGGTGAGGCTAATAGATTTGCTTGTTCCATTGCATGCAGTGAAACCGGTGAAAGGCGACGCCGTGCTCTTCTTCAGCCTCCACATCGACGGCGAGCTAGACCCGCTCAGCCTCCACAGGAGCTGCCCGGTGATCCAAGGCGAGAAATGGTCTGCGCCCAAATTGGATCCACATCAGGTCCTACGAGAATCCCCCGGTAGTAGTCCCGAAGGATGCGCCAACAAGAGTGACCATTGCGCAGAGTGGACTGCGGCAGGAGAGTGTGGGAAGAACCCGGCCTACATGGTAGGCGCCGAGGGGTCGCCTGGGCAGTGCCGGAAGAGCTACAGATTTTGTGTGATTCATAGGCTGTTTCAGGGTCGTCCCGTGGAAATCCTAGGCATTATACGAAACTAAAATAATGAGGCCTACTAGCCTAAAACAAATAGGACTAAAAATAAGACGTATGATATAATGTATTACAGTACATTGCAATAAGATGTGTCAAGAATGGTACCTATGTTACAAAATTACTCGAGTTGCATATTAGTGTTCTTTGAAATGAAATCTTCAATGATATGCTTACCAGCATCCGGAGACGGATTCAAGTCACCACTATTATTGTCCATATCAGTATTTGCGTTGTCAATTGTCATAGGATCATTGTCAATATTACGTACTGTCAATTGCTTGCCCCTAGTAAGGTGACGGATTATCAGATGACACTTGTGATTGTTTTGTAACAAACCTATCCATATATAGCTCCTTTCTGACATTAGATTAAATCCTCTATTCTTTGTTTTTTCTTACACTTTTACCAACCCAATTCAAATTTTTTAGACCGATTTACAGAAGACATTACCTCAATATTTGAACACTATTCCATTAGACGTCTAGATGAAAAGATCAAAAGAAAAAAAAATTAGCGATCGACCTGTACTCACTATAATTCGTTGTGACGACTGTGAATGAAAATAAGAAACATAAATAATATGCATGACCTATTACCTTCAGGGCCTCAGCGTCAGGCCTGGGTGCCTCGCCGTCGCCGTCAGTCCATCACGTTTGCGATAGGGCGATAGGAGATGTCGAGACGAACAGGTTTGGGAATTGGGGTCGCAGCGCAGTCAGGAGACAAAACAACGTCCGTGTGGCTGGTCGGAAAATCATTTTCAATCAGGCTAATAGGCTTGCTAATGGGCGATGCTGTCGGACCAACAAAACAATCAAATAAATACCTGTTGTGCTTAGCTATATGGGTAATTGGTACTATATACTTGGAGGCCCTGTCCGTCGGCCAGGCTGCACGCCCGGCCCTGGGCTCTTTTGGATTTTCTGTCAAAATGTAGTTTATAGATAGTGAAAGTTTTCTTGTATACTTGATGTGTACATAACGAGTGAAAGTTTTCTTATATAGTATGTTTTGATGAAACCTTCAAATTTACTGCAAGGAAAGATGAAAGTAAGTTTTGGTGTTTACAGGTTCTTGAGAAGAAATGGAATGAACCTGGCCTACCGCTGGCATAATATGATATATGGGCTTTGCTATGGTACTCACGAGTAACCGTGAGCCGTTCAATTAAATAATATGTGAAATATATTTTAGTTAATTTTAAATTTAATAAAATAGAATAAATAAGAAAAGTTTTAGATATAAAAATATTTTCTAGATCTAATTGATGCACGCTAATCTACTAGATATGGTAAATATTTTTTATTTTGCAACTTTGGATATGACATACTAACTTGATTAGCATTATTTTGTATCATTCGGCCTTGGCATCTATAGTGACTTCCTTTTTAATGTTTTTTTTTAACTTGAACAAAGCTGAACTAGTATTGACAAGAAAAAAACATGCACGTAACATAATCAAAATATTTTGTAGGTGACAAGTTTGTCAAAAGAAATAAATATGAAACCCTATCATTATAGTTATTTATATAAAGACATGTTCTAACGTGACAGGTGTATATGTATCACAACTATGTATACCCTAACAATGCATATTATGAAAAAAAATATATGTAATAAGTTGTATTATATATAATATACTACAATGAGTTAATGACACGTGACAAGGTGTATATGATTAGTTGCAAATACCCAGAACCATGTAGTATTATTACACGAGATAATCATACAGATACACATATGAATCTTGTACATACCGTGCCATAACTATTGTGCATGCTCCTATATTACATATGGCAAGGAAATCAGCGTACAAATATAGTCAATATTTTTTCTTGATTATTTGGTTATTTAATTGTCTAATATGTTCTAAAGTTCAACGTTTGTGATTTATTTAAACTTTTACCTCCTAAGAGATAATAGGTGTAGCAAAACCTCTTATATCAATACTGATAGTTTAATTGTAAGCACTCTTTTTCACACATAAAGCAATACCGCTACATATACTTTGGCAGAGAAATAGAACATCATATGTGGCGTGGTGTAGACTGAAATACATGTTTATTATATCGTTTTAGTGACTAAGAGTAGGGTTCATAATCTGGAATATACTTTAGACCCTTCATCCCAATATATATAAAATGTAACCACCTCTGGTTTAAACACCAAGAAATGTATTTAATTCTCTCTCAACACTAGTATTACTAGATCGATATACTTATGTCTAGAAAGAGCATGCCTTGTATTATGGGACATGAATAAAAATAGTTACGCTATATATTAAGATGGAGAGAGTATTAATTAATAAAATAAAGATATTGAACAAAAGTTATATAGTAAGCACTGGAGTGTGAACCTAACTAACATGCGGATACAAATAAATGTAACAACTAATACATAAACGAAAAAGTCTACATAACCCCCTCAACTATCTAGTATAGTCTACTTCACCCTCCGAACTATAAAACCAGATATTCTACCCCTTGAACTTTTCAAAACCAGTCAAATAACCCTCTTGAGCGGTTTTGGAGGGTAATTTTGTCTTTTTCTTTTTTATTTGTTTCTCCCGAATCTTTGAAAAATCATAAAAAATCAAAGAAAATTATAAAATGAAAAGTCTAATTTTGTTGGACCCAACAGTACCCTTATTAGGAAAGTAGGGACTTATTTGAAGTTCATAGATATAGTCTATCAGGCTGGTCTCTAGGGTCGTTTCCCTAGCAGAGCAGGTTGGTTTCCGGTTCCCTACAAGTGTTCTATATAAGCGGTCCCTGCCAGTTACATCAAGTTCCATGATGAATAGATCTACACAGTGAATATATAATATGGTATATTTTAGTACAAAGTTTTATTGTAGCTTTAAATCTATGTTTTTTTATAATTAATTAGAATAATTCATATATGCAGTTTCTATGGTCCAATTATGGTTACATTTTTATGATGAACTCATTATTGTATGCTTAAACTATGATAAAAATTTCATAATTATTGAATCATGTATGACTTAGTTATAGATAAAGCATAAATTTAACAAGAATAAAGCTAAATAAATCTATACTAAGTTATACGTTATCCAATGGATATGAATTTTTTTACTATACTTCAACAAAACAATAATTAGCTCATCAAAAGAAATTGCCATAACTGGACCATAAAAATTGCATCTATGAATTATTCTAACTAATTATAGAAAAACATAAATCTAAAGCTATAGCGAAGAAATTTATACTAAGCATACCATATTATATATTTACTATGTAGATGTACTCATGTAGAGTTCAACAAGATTAGATTTTCTATTTTATGATTTTTCTATGATTTATTATGATTTTTCAAAGATTCAATAGAAATAAATGAAAAAGAAAAAGACAAAACCACCCTCCAAAACCGCTTTAGAGGGTTATTTCACCGGTTTTAAAAAATTCAGGTGGTAGAATATCCGATTTTATAGTTCAAAGGGTAAAGTAGTCCGTCCTATATAGTTTAGGAGTGGTGTAGACTTTTTCCATACATAAATGATATCACAAAATGCGATGGTATGGATTGGCCTGCGGCAGTTTTCCGGCATGAAGAGCAGTTATATAGTATGGCTCATCAAAGCTTCATTGTTCAAAATATCAAATTAGTTACAAATAATAATAATAATCAAGTCTAAGATGGAGTTTTGAGAGCCAGACTGAAAAGATTTGTCATAGCGGCGCTATAGCGCGTAATAGTGGTGAAATTTATCATAGCAAATGCAACTTAGCAGCGCTATAATGCGCAATAGCGGTGAAAGTTGTGATAGCGGAAAAAATACAAATATCTTAACGACAAGTATATCCAGCAGCTATAGCGCCGCTATAGCACTGCTATAGTGCGCTATTTTTTTTTCTTTGATGTGCACACATATTAAAAGAAACACATTTTTTTAACGCAAGTCTATACACGTATTAAGGCATATATAGAGTTATAATCAGAGAATACAGCTTTTAGCTTGGCCTAGTCCAAAAGTACATGGGCAACAACTAGTAGAACGATGAAGCATGCAGCCTTAATTTTGCACTCTTGCTGTCCGCTGGCGTTGAGGCCAAGGCGGCTGGCGCTGCATGCCTGCGCAGCGACCAACGCAATTGACAAAAATCGAGGGTTCTCTAGAGCCAAAACACCCTAGCGATCGACGGATAGACCGACTCAATTATATTGAGTGCTATTATTATTATTTAGTTTATGTATTGGGGTTCGTTTCGATTGTGTGTTTCGCTCTAGGCCTAAGAAAACACAGGACGACCGTCCTACCTGCAGTGATCGGCGATCGCCATGAGTCTCTGCGTCGTGCTGCTCCTCCTGGCGGCGCTCCTCCTGGCCACCACCGCCGTCGTGCCGGTGCTGCTGCTCCTTGGCGAGGACGACGACGCCGCCGTCGTCGCACCGGCGGCGCCTCCTTTGAGCTCCTCTCGTGTCAAGGCCCTCTCATGGCAGCCAAGGTATATAAACAGCGACATCAATAAACACGTAGTAGGAGGAGCGAGGACACACGTCACACACACATGCATTATTCTGACGAGGTTGGTTTTCATTCCGGCACATCGATCTGCATAAATATGCAGGATCTTCGTGTACAAAGGGTTCCTCTCCGACGACGAGTGCGACCACCTCGTGACGCTGGTGAGCTACCGCGCCGCCGCCGCCGCCGGTGATCGATCGATGGGCTTTATAGTTTATTTGCAGCACAAGTAACACTGATGGTACTACGACCTGTGGGCTGTGGCTATGGCCGGCCATTGATGAATTTAACAGGCGAAGAAGGGGACCATGGTGGCGCACAACCGGTCCAGCTACTACAGGCAGACGCGCACCAGCTCCGGCATGTTCCTCAGGAAGCGCCAGGTACCCTCTCTCCCTCGTGACTAGTTCATTGCTTTTGGCAGTTTTTTGTTTTTTTTTTTTTGTCAATTTATAGAGCTTGCCGCACAGTTTAGTCAAATATTCATTCAAATCTTGGTAGCGTGCACGAATGCATGCACGATGAGATCCTTCTAGCAGGATCTGGGTTTTTTTTTCTTCTTTTCTTCTTCTTGTTTAGTCTCTACTACCACACAGTAAAACAAATCACAAATTAGTTCTTTTTTTCATGATTGTGCCGAAACACATTTTTCATCAAGGAGAAGTAGAGTTTAACGATACAAAGGTTGGACGGTAATTGAAGATTACCGGCCCAGACCCCAAATCTCACATGGTTCTGATCACAAAAGAACTACCTAGCGACCATAAAGAGAATCAAGCACAGCGGCAAACACTAAGGTGGTGTTTTGCACGGCTCCTCACGAGAGGCTCCTCTAAAGGAGCTGGAGTTGTTTTGGAGAAGACATAATTTTAAGCTTCGCCAAAATAGCTTCGGCTCCTCTGTTTTTTACTTAAGAAAAACATTTTCTTCTGAAGAGTCAGAGCCAGAGCCAGAGTTGGAGAGGATTACCAAACAGGTCCTAAAGCACTACTGAACAAGTGGCTAAGTATAGTGTCATGCTCGAGGCCATCGAAGTTCAGCTCCATGGGCACCGGATCGAAATTAGTAGAGAAAATCACCTGAAGGGCTTCATGTTTGGAGGCTGACAACATCGCAGCAAAGATGGCCTTGAATCTGTCCAAAGGCTTGGTAGGGTCCGGATTATGCGCCATGTTTGCGACTCCCAGCTTTTTGTACCAGCATAATTTTTGCCTGGACAATCAGGCCTGCGGTGGTCCAAGTGCAATCGAGATCGCAAACCTTTCGAGGAGTTTCAATTTCTTTGATTCCCACAGCGAACAACTATTGCAAGGTCAATGCTCTTCCAGCAGCTGCTGCATTCCTCTGGATCCGACTGCCCCGGCGGCCGGCAACCCGTAAACATCCAGGCCAGCCGGCATCAGTCGCCGGATTGGACCACTGACCGCCCCTCCATCCCCTCTGTGCAGTACAGCAGTTACTAAGGCTGCAGGGATCGATCAGTAGCCATATTCCTGGTCCATTGACGATAGCTGCAGCCTGCATGGTGCATGCAGCCGATGCTTCCCGGAACAGCACTCACTGCTCGCACTCGCACCATCCGGCCGGCCGGGACCAGTTCAGGATTTTGGTGGTGTTACAAATGGCTGAGAATGAATTTGTTGCTGAATTTTGCAATGGGTGACCTACATGCTGCTGCATGCTTCATTATATTGACTGCCAGAGTGACAGTAACGCGTGTTTTCTCTTCTTGTTTTGCCAAGGACCCGGTGGTGAGTAGGATCGAAGAGAGGATTGCGGCATGGACACTTCTTCCTCGAGGTGAAATTAGTAGCATGCAATTTCATACTCAGATTATATTATGACCCTCTTCAGTTTAGGATGTTGTATATAATATATATATTTACTACATTCAGGCCGGTGAGGCCTTTTGACATACGTAATAACCAAAGGGTCATTTGATTTCAACAGAGAATGTTGAGAAAATGCAGATACAGCGCTACCAGCACGGACAGAAGTACGATCCGCACTTCGACTACTTCGATGACAAGATCCACCATACCCGGGGAGGCCCCCGGTATGCCACCGTGCTCATGTACCTGTCCACCGTCGACAAGGGAGGCGAGACCGTGTTCCCCAAGGCCAAGGTACCCACAGACACCATTTCCATGTTCTTGTTCTTGCGGTGTCTGTCCACTCGGAGTGCTCTATTTATCAACTGAATGTGGTATACTGACACTGCCAGCACGCAGGGATGGGAGTCCCAGCCCAAGGATGACACATTCTCTGAGTGTGCACACAAAGGATTGGCAGGTAATCTCACTTACACCGACTATAAATATCTGGCACACACCAGACACCATGTCTTTCTTCAAGAACAGAAGCATCAGGCTCCAAAACCCTGAGATCCTGATCCAAGTCTGAACATGGCGAGGCTCATAGATTTGCTTGTTCCATTGCATGCAGTGAAACCGGTGAAAGGCGACGCTGTGCTCTTCTTCAGCCTCCACGTCGACGGGGGGCCAGACCCGCTCACCCTCCATGGGAGCTGCCCGGTGATCCAAGGCGAGAAATGGTCTGCGCCCAATTGGATCCACGTCAGGTCCTTCGAGTATCGTCCCCTGCTAGTAGTCCCCAAGGATGCGCCAACAAGAGCGAGCATTGCGCGGAGTGGGCTGCGATGATGGGAGAGCACCGGGAAGAACCTGGCATAGACGCTGAGGGGTCACCAAGGAAGTGTCAGAAGAGCTGCAGAGTATGTGATTCATAGGCTATTTTGGGACAGTCCCATGGAAATCTGAGGCATTATACGAAACTAAAAAAATGAGGCCTACTAGCCTAGAAAAATAGGACTAAAATAAAATGTATGATATAGTGTATTACATTTGCAATAAGATATGTCAAGAATGGTACCTACGTTACATAATCTTTACTTGAATAACATCATTCTGCTTCTGTAAAGTGTTTTGACTTTCTTCCTGCTTCTGTAAAGTGTGAACTTTTTTCTATTAATTTAATCACCTGTAGGGGCCACGGCCCTTCCAGTTTCATCAAAAAAAAACATCATTCTTTTAGTGTTTTTTTGAAATGAAATATTCAATGATATGCTCACCAACATCCGGAGATGGACTCAAGTCATCACAATATGTGTTTGTATTGAGCTTCCTCAACTTCAATATTATTTTCATGAGGATTTATAGGATCATTGCATTGTCAACGTTACTATCAATTGCTTGCTCCTGGTCACGTGTCGGATTATCAAATGACAATTGTCATTGTTTTGTAATAAACCTATTTATAGCTCCTTTCTAAGATTGGATGAAATCCTCTATTCTTTATTTCTTCTCACGCTTTTGCTAACCCGATTCAAATTTTCTAGACCGATTTGCAGAATACATGGTACCTTTGAGCAGTGGCGAAGCTAGAGTAAATTGGAGGGGGGTGCACGTAGCTTGTGGGTACATAGACATCTTCTGTACAGGGTGCATATATGGTGAAATTTTGGACATAATCACTGTTTTTATAAATTTTGGGGGGTGCATTTGCACCCCCTAATTATTATGTAGCTTCGCCACTGCCTTTGAGCCCCATTCCAATAGACATCTAGATGAAAAGATCAAAAGAACAAAATTTAGAGATAGATCCCTATAGTTCGCTGTGACGGTTGTGAATGAACTGAAAAGAAAAACAGAAATATGAATGACTAATTAATTACCTTCAGGGGCTCCTGAGTCATGGGCGCCTCACCTGGGTGCCTCGCCGTTGCCGTCAGTCCATCACAGCTTGCGATACGTGGCGTTGAGGCCAATAGGCGATAGGAGATGTCGAGACGAAAATGTTTGGGAATTGGGATCGCATCGCGGCTCGCGGGAGACAAAACGACGTCCGTGCGGCTGGCCGAAAAATCATTTTCTATCAGGCTAATGGCTTACTAATGGGCCCCAAGGGACGGCCCTGGGCTCTTTTGGATTTTCTTTCAAAATGCAGTTTACAGATAACTAGTGAAAGTTTTCTACTATATTAGATGTGTACATAACGAGTGAAAGTTTTTTTCAGACAGCTAACAGTCGTGAAGATAGATGCCGCCTTTTCTTATACAGCATGTTTTGATGAAGTTTTGGTGTTTACAGGTTCTTCAGAAGGAATGTAATGAAATCTGGCCTACCACTGACAGTGGCAGCAGCAATGCAACTCCATGTCCCACTTTTAATTTTGTTGCCATGCATAACAGCGGATTTCAGGACAGCCAGTAGTGTGTCAGGCCGCCTCAGAAATAACAAACCCTTTGGCACTTTCGACAGCATAGAAATTGTGTGGATTTTCTCTCCGGCCTCACCACCTCTGCTTCTGTTCAGACAAGCTTTGCTTCCCCCCAAAAGAAAAGGTTGATAAATCACATCTTATTATAAAACGAGTTTGCAGCCCTGTTTCTTTTTCATGAAACTCAAATGTGAATGGATCTTCAGTGCGCATACAAATATCAAGATCCAATATAAAAAGGATATTGTGACCTATCACCAGGAGGTAGTGGCAATGAGAGATGTGTATTCCATTCCTTCATGGTTCTTCTCACTTTGATGCTGCTTTTGGGCATCATTATAATTCACCCAACAAAATTATATTTGGTCCACCAAAAAACATCCCGCTTAAGGTCTAAACCATTGTGTATCCAAAAAAACGCACATAATATTTTGTCTCCATCAAAATCAACGTCGCAAAATCAACCAGGACCAAATCCAACAACAGTAGAGGAAAGTTTTTACACCGCCCTTCTTCCTCCTCACACGAAAAGAACCGGCAGCAATAGTATGCCGGCGTTCCAATACGTTTTCTAGGGGAGTTCTAAAAATATTTTCTGCAGTGAGATGGGCGGCGGGACAGCTGCTTGGCACGCGCCCGGTGCCGGCGGACTGGCAGAGCGATGCGTGCGGCGGCGTTGCGGTGGGGGTTGACACAAGACGAGGCAGCTCCAGTGCGGGACCAACTGCCGCTGGGGCCTCGAGGCTCAGCAGGTGGCGGCGGTCGCTCGCACCTCGCGCAGTCGCACTGGAACCGGAAGAGTCGGGGTCGGAATGTCGGAGGTCACGGTCACGTCCGTCGCTGCTTGGGAGAGAATGGGAGGAGGGGCGTACCGGGCAAATATGAGACCTAGTTCAAAACAACAAGTGAAGATCTAGCATCTATTGTCAAAATCTAAAAAAGATAATATCAAATATTAATATATTACAAAGGCAATGTATAAAAGGCTAACTAAATAAAATAGGGATTGTGCATGGAATTTATACCAGGTAATGATCTCCGTCTGGCGTCTCTAGGTCCGACCGTCTAGGATCGCTACTAAGTCTCAACTCTTGAGCGACGAACAACATCAAGGGCGAGGAACAAGTCCAAGGGACGAAGCCACAAACTCACAGAAGGTTACAAACTACCGGCCATATACTTTTCTAACTCACGATCATGGACTCAATGTATTTTCTCTCGAAGAAGGTAGCAGGCCATGTTTATTGAGTTTCTGTAAATAATTTACTAATTAAAAAAACCTAAAATTATTATATATACTTAGAACACTTAGTAAATTTATGGACCCATAAATGTTAGGGCCTAGTTCGATCGCACAGCTCGCACAGGCTCCGGAACGCCCTTGATGGGAGAGAATGAGAGTGAATGGTTGTCACCTAGGCCCAACTTGTTTGTTTTTTTTACAACAGGCTGTCGAGTACACATGTATGAAACATTAAAGATTAAAAAAATAGCTTGTACAATTTGTATGTATATTTTGTGAAGGTATGTTTGGTTGTTAGCCATAGTCTACCACAACTAACTTTAGGTAAGTGTGTCAAGCCACAAAAAATGTGGCTAGCAAATTGGTTACCAAACTTTGTCTTGTCTAAAGAAATCTTGTCACACTTTTTAACTCTATGACATGTGAAGCTTAAAAGAATCATGCCTAAACTTAGTTGTCAACAAAACACTAGCCAACTTGGTCAGACTTGCCTAAGATAAAGTGTGGTAAACTGTAGCTAGCAACCAAACAGCTCCAAATTCTTTAAACCTAATTGTTTCATATAATTGGACATTAAGTGGTATAGTTACAAATATACTATATTACTCTAAAACTTTTATTTTTACGAACTAAACAAGGCCTAAGAAATTATTGGACCAAATTTCAGGGTAGTACCGGTCCTACCTATACTACCCGTTGGGCCCGTCAGCTGTCAATAGGCATGAAAAGCATTCAGGATAGCGCAGGGTGCACCATAAATTAAGAATCAATATTATGATGAGCGAAATACACGGTAGATGTCTGGGAAAAAATTAAAGACCCTGGTGCATTTCATTCTAAAGACTCTTCAATCCAAGGACAAAAATACAAAGTTTAAAAAGTAGGGATAAAATCACAATTGAACTCTAGCGTAGGGACAGAAACATCAAATTCCCTTCATTCCATTATTGTAATTGACAAATTCAGCACATGAAATATGTGAAGTCTGAACAAAGCATGAAAGATTTCATGAGTACAAGGAGCAAAGCATGAAGATTTTATAAGGTTTTGAACAAAATCGAACAAAGACCACTTAGACTATCCCCAACAGCAGGTATGCAATTATGAGACTCATTAGGTGGTATAGGTCATACACAGGAGATGGGTCACGGACCTAGAAGGTTGCCTGTTCCACAACGAACCCAAAAAAAAATGTATTCTTCCACCTCCCCTGCCTCCACCTTCCCTCTTGCGCTCGCATAAGCCTGCCATCGGCCGGATCCCGTTGTGCGCCATCTAATCGCCACCACTCGCCTCCCTCCTGCCGCGCTCCTCGCTAACGAGGAAGCCAACAACCTCGTGGGCGCCTTCGGCTTCGCGTTCGTCGACGCCGACAAGGGAAACTACGGCGGCTTCCATGAGCGGCTGTTGCGGTTGGTCCGTGTCGGCGGCGTGCTCGCCTACGACAACACGCTCTAGGGTGGATTCGTTGCGTTGTCCGACGACGCACCGCTCATGGACGCCGATCAGGAGGTCTGCGACCAGATCAGGGCGTCCAACGTCATGGTCGGCATCGAGAACGTCATCGTGACCGGGGATCGTCCACGCCTAGTGCGATCGTCGAGGGATCAGGGGCGCAACTCAAGATCGATCAACTTGGTCGCCAAGAACGTCGTCGTGGTAAATAGTTCGATGAACCCTAATTCACATCATGAGTTTGTGGATACGAAGATAAAGTTTATTTTATTGTTACTGCCTCCGTCCTAAAAAGGATGTAATTCTCGCATCTCGAGGAGTCAAAGATTCTTAATTTTAACTAAACATAATTTAAAATGTATTAATATTTATGATGTATAATAAGTATATTAGCACGAGCATTATATTTTTTTTATAATAAACTTGATTGGAGATGTAATTGTATATAATATTTTATATAAACTTGATCAAATTTAAAGATCTTTTGACTTCTCAGAAAATGAGATTTACATTCTTTTTTGGGACGGAGGGAGTATATGACAATGGCTTCATTTTTTATGTGGCCGCTGTGTAAGAGGCAAAGGTTGCTGAATATGATGAAAGAGATTAGATGGATGGATGCTGCTGGTCAACAGAAAATTGATACAACATTCAAAGCCCACCTCGACTTTCTGATCCTAGACCCACCTGAAGAAAAACTGCTGATATATGCTCACCTGGTCACAAATTCTTGTTTCTATGTTGCCTGCATTATCATCTACTAAAGGTGAGATGATTGACGAACAAAGAGAAGTGATTAATAGGAGATAATGTGAGTACCAACCGAGCACGTAGGAATGGTGCATTACAAAAATGTTAGCAACACCCATGTTGTCTCACAAATATTACAGGCATCTTCATTCCCAGGTGACCGATATGTTTATCTTAATTACGCATTTCGTCCACCTCAACGTATATATATCTTAATTATGCATTTTATAGTTATGCCAAGGTGCGAATTTTGAAACTGGATTGTCAACTATAGTGGAAAATCAAGTTGCGTCTATAAGGGCAAATCCATTTTGGAACTAGACTGCTAGCTATAAGGGATGATGAGTCACCAGACCCTACGGCAAAAGATTGCCATCGATCAACACTGTAAGCATATGTAGTATCTAGCTATATATTGTGCACTATATTAAAAAAATAATAAGTTATTATTATATTATCTATACCATGTGCAGCTCTTAACTTCACTGAGGATGAAATTCTTGACAAACGTTTTGATGAGACGTGCAAACAAATGTTTTGACAACATCCCTAAATATCTCAATACATGATTAAGGAGGCCGAATGTAACTTAGATGGTTATAATATTAGAAATAACTTTACTATATATTCTTATATACAAAACTATTTTCGAATTATATATAGACTCAAAATAAAATTATATAAAAATTAGACTATGCAAAAACAATTTGCTATTTTAAGAGACATTCTCGAGACAAAGCCATATCGTTAACACGGGCCTTATACTAGTAGATAAAAGGTGTACTTAGCATTGCCTAATTATTAAATAAAAATGAAAGTGCTATAGTAGTCATTTTGTAAAATTTTCACAAACTAAACAAGGTCTTAAGAGCATGTATAATAATGGGCTTATAACCAAACTAATGCTGATGTGGAGGAGAGAAGATAAGAGAGATGATAGTTTGGCTCTCATGCAAGCACCAAGCTGAAGATATAGATACATAGGTACTAGTGGACCCAAAATAGCAAGTGTTGTGAGGAGGAATAGGAAAGAGAATGTGTTTTAGAGACAAGTATGAGATAATTTATTGTACAACTTGGTTTTAATCACTTGGCTTATAGTTAAGTACTTGGCTCTATTATAGTATTATATTGACCTTGCTCTAATAAAAAAACGGTCAAAGCCGTAGTGAACAGAGCAAAACGTCAGTGAAGCATATATATAAAAAAAAAAAGCCGCACAGGCATGCACCATGGTAGCAAGTTGTCGCCTCCGGTTTCAGTCGCTGTGTGGGCAGGGAAACCATGGGTCGGCGCTGGGCAGAAACCATGCACGGCCACGAGCCGCGGCAGTTTTCTGGTGGCGCTCCTCCCCGGGCGGTCGTCGTTCCTTTGTTTATTCAATTCCCGCCAGATGCCGTGGGAAGTTTCACCCCACGCAGAAAAACCAGCGGGCGCGCGCACCGACCCGGCCGACGAGACGACTCCGGCGACCGCGCACCACAAACCCCCGGCGGCGCCGCCGTATCGCGCACGAGAAAAAAGCCCACAGGATCAGGTGCGCCATTAAAGTCAAGCACCGGAGCCGGAGAGCGCCCTCCCGGCCCGGACGGTACGAGTAGAATATAAAGCTCCGGTGATGCGTGCACACGACGGCCGGCTAGCTGCTGCCGTACGTAGTAGTGTTTCACCATATCCACCACACCACGCTCCTGCAACAGACTGCAGCGATCGAACGACATGAGGCTCCGCGGCGTGCTGCTCGTCCTGGCGCTCCTCCTGGCCGCCACCGGCGTCGTGCCGGTGCTGCTGCTGGGCGAGGACGGCGGCGACGTCGTCGCGCCGGCGCCGCCGTTCAACTCCTCGCGTGTCAAGGCCGTCTCGTGGCAGCCAAGGTATGCCTATGAACAGCGGCATCATCGGCCACGTAGTAGGAGTACACACACATGCTGACGAGGTTTTGTTTCGTGCTTTTAATTTCGTTCCGGCGCATCTGCATATGCAGGATCTTCGTGTACAAGGGGTTCCTCTCCGACGCCGAGTGCGACCACCTCGTGACTCTGGTGAGCCACCGCGCGCCGCCGCCGCCGCCGGTGATCTATCAATGGGTTCTGTTTGCAGTACAAGGGTTGAATTTTTGAAATTGAACAGGCGAAGAAGAAGATCCAAAGGTCCATGGTGGCGGACAACCAGTCCGGGAAGAGCGTCATGAGCGAGGTGCGCACCAGCTCCGGCATGTTCCTCAACAAGCGCCAGGTACCCCCTCCCGAGTCCCCAATTTCTCTCCGTTAATTGTTTCTTTAAAAAAACAGTTACACTTACACTGAACCAGTCGATCTTTTTTTTTTCTTTTGCTCAGTTTAGATTTTACATTTCAGTAATATTCACTCAAATCATCGTAGCATGCACGATGAAATAGCGTATATATGTTCGTCAATCAGTAGCCGGTCGGCCCGGCCCGGCCAATGCAGTGAGACGGATC
>Ga0182004_10001511_pt1 | contig 17131 bp, 12 predicted proteins | sample Sormic07211540_1_FD_120479 | JGI IMG/M metagenome (GOLD analysis project Ga0182004, IMG submission 120479) | Endophyte microbial communities from Sorghum bicolor roots, Mead, Nebraska, USA - 072115-40_1 MetaG | ecosystem: Host-associated > Plants > Roots > Unclassified | place: USA: Nebraska...
AACAACAACAACTAGTAGTAGTAGTACCTCTTATTTGTCAAAGAAAAAAAAGCTCTCTCAAAAAAAGAAAAGAACAAGAAAACCTACTAGTACTAGTAGCTCATTTGGCTGCCACACATAATTTTTTTTATTTTTAGAAACATATTTTCCCGTTTATGAAAATATTTTCAAAACTAGGCCGTTTGGACCCGCCACCATGCATGGCGGGGCAAATGCACAGAACCCCACTATGTATGGCGGTAGGGTACTACTGCTAACGTGGCATGGTACCTGCTGATGTGGCTAACACGTGGCGGGTACGTGGCAAAGAGTACCCCGCCACGCATCATGACGGGATGCAACCCCGCCGCGCATCATGGCGGGGTGCTCCCAAAACAGCCCACTCCCTTCTTTCTTTTTGCGTTCCCTGGTGGCACTTTCGTTAATTTGTGATAATTATTGTCTGTAAATTGCACTAATTATACAGTTTACCTGTAAATCACGAGAGTAATCTTTTAAGCCTAGCTTTATAATTAGATAATTTTTATTAAATAAAAATGAAATTGCTACGATGTTAAAATCTAAAAAGTTTTTGGATCTAAACAAGGCCAGCCCATAGTGTGTATGTGTGGAGAGAGAGGGGTCAGGCTGCGCTTGCATGGGCAACATCAGCAATCTAGGGTGTTGGGCCTTGTTGGGCCTTGTTTAGTTCCTAAAAAATTTTACAAAATTGTTCATATTCTTCGTCACATAAAATCTTTAGACGTATATTTCTAACTTAAAATAAATTTATTCAAAAATTAGATTTAAATATTTATCTAATGATACTAATTTTATATTATAAATATTTAATAAAAAAATTTTATAAAAAGCGACAAATATTTAGGAATAAAAAGGTAGCACAATACAACTAGTACAGTGCTACAGTGCCTGCTACAGTGTTACAGTGCTGCGCAGTGTGCTGCTCCAGGGCTACAGCAGCGCAAGTGTGTTGTAATGTGCTACCTCTTTATTCCTAAATATTTATCGTTTTCGCTTCTTATAAAAAAATTTTGATTAAATATTTATTAAAAATATTAATATTTATAATATAAAATTAGTATCATTAGATAGATATTTAAATCTAATTTTTGAATAAATTTATTTTAAGTTAGAAATATACGTCTAAAGATTTTATGTGACGAGGAATCTGAAAAATTTTGCAAAATTTTTTTGAACTAAACAAGGTCCAACACCCTAGACTACTTGCCCATACGAGCGTAGCCTGACCTCTCTCTCCACACATACACACTATAGCCTTGTTTAGATCTAAAAACTTTTTAGATTTTAACACTGTAGCAATTTCATTTTTATTTAATAAAAATTATCTAATTATAAAGTAACTAGACTTAAAAGATTTGTCTCGTGATTTACAGGTAAACTGTATAATTACTGCAGTTTACAGACAATAATTAACACAAATTAACGAAAATGCCATCAGGGAACGCAGAGAAAGCATGGAGTGGACTGTTTTGTCAGACAGGGAGCACCCCGCCATGATGCGCGGCGGGGTTGCATCCCGCCATGATGCGTGGCGGGGTACTCATTGCCACGTACCCCGCCACGTGTTAGCCGCGTCAGCAAGTACCATGCCACGTTAGCAGTAGTACCCCGCCGCCATGTATGGCGGGGTTATGTGTATTTGCCCCGCCATGCATGGTGGCGGGTCCAAACGGTCTAGTTTTGAAAATTTTTTCATGATCTGGTCAAATTTGAAATATGTTTCAAATTTGGGTTAAAAATAAAAAAAATCGCCACACACCATTTCCCATTTCTTTAGGCCTTGTTTTGTTCCTCAAAAATTTTGTAAAATTTTTCAGATTCCCTGTCACATCGAATCTTTAAACGAATGCATGGAGTATTAAATATAGATGAAAATAAAAACTAATTGTACAGTTTGGTCGAAATTGACGAGACGAATCTTTTGAGTCTAGTTAGTTAATAATTAGATAATATTTGTCAAATACAAACGAAAGTGCTACGATTCCTATTTTGCAAAAATTTTTAAAGTAAACAAGGCCTTAACCTTCCACATGGTCTGCCCCGCGCGCGTTGTCTCCTTGTAGCGTGATGCCGATTGCGATACGAATACGATGCTAGCTGGGCCTCGGGGCCACGCACCACCACGGCTGCTAGTACTCCTGATGCTAGTCTTGAACGTAGTACTACTGTCTGCTCATCAAGAGCCGGTTGAGGTCGTTCGGATGTTGGAGCAGGGCAACTCATCAAACCCCAACGGCCGCCTAGCTATAGCTTGATGAGAGCTGGCCGGGAGGAGTCCACGACAGCCAGGTAGCGGTGGCCCTTGCACCGGAAGCGCATTCGCTATTAGCAAAAAAGAATATATGACAAGGCTCGCCACGAGCCCACGACCTATACCACCGGCGGCGGCCACGCACCGCCGTACGTGCTCCATGTGTGCGCGGGCCATCTGCCATCTGCCATCTGCCATCAGCCATCAGAGCCCACGACGAGCTGAGGCCGGGCAGGGGCGGCGACGGCGTAGATGCGCAGCCGGCGTGCGTGGTCTGTCCGTTCGTAGGTGCGTTTTAGGAGTAATTCCTGCGGTGTCTGTCACCCGTGGTCCACCCATGGAGATCGACGGTGGCCGACGCTGTGGGAGGCAGACAGGGTTGGGTGTGTTCTGGTTCTGGGTGCCGGCATGCCGCCGTGTTTTCAGCTGCGTTGTTGGAAAAGCGGCAAGGCCGCCGGGCCGGCCGGGCTCACTCTTGGACCTGCACTACAGAGAGGTTGTGGTTGTGGCAAACAGACACCGTGATGGCGGCTGCTTAGCTCTGCATAACCACGCGACCTACTTCTAGTGCTGTCTCATCTTTTTTCGGTTTATAAACGTATTATCTCGTCCCCCTTTGTTTGATCTCTGTACTTCACTTACCTGCAAATTGTCACCAGAACATTCGCGAATCAACAACACTGGTAAATTCTACGGTACATATGGGCGGCCATCCGAAATGCACTGATGTCCAGATCAATTCTATCATCGAGCAAACAACTCTCTCGCAGGGCAGGAAACGACCGGAGGGAAATCCCATTTTGACTGTGGCCATGGGAAACTAGACTCATCCTCTATCTACAATATGGGAAAACTCCGTGCCGCCGATCGAGAGTGCAATTTTTCATGTGGCTAGCCTCCAAAGGAAGAATTCAGTGCCGACAGAACCTGTTGGGGAAGAAAATTGTTAACAACCCCAACATGTCAAGTTTGTGGAAACTCAAAGAAGGCAACGGATCATATCCTGCTTCATTGCAATTTTGCAAGAGCGTTCTGGAATGCGGTCAGTCTACCAGTTGCAGATGACGCCTCGATTCAGAATATGGAAAACCTGCCCAGGATCCATGCAGTACAGCGGCTTCTTCGCCCTCTGTTGCTGCCAACTGTGGAAGCGTCGCAATGCATTCATCTTCAGAAACGAGAGCTCAGGCAGGTGCTGCAAGCATGCATTGCCTTGATGCTGAGGCGTGGCGACCCATAATCCCAAGGAAACAGCGATATGTTACTGATGCCTGGTGCTAATTCTTACAGGTTTTAGTAACTCGATACATGTAGATCTCCATAGTTTTTTTGTACAGCACTACGACAACCCCTCTTCTTCTTGTAACTAATGCCTTGGGCCAATCTTCAATAAATTGAATGAATCAGGTGGGGAGGCTTTCACGGACAGTGATTGGATACCCTGTTTCAGGTTCGGAGATTCAGAACAAGACGATCATCTTTTATGGTACCACTTGTCTCTGAATCACTCACTGTTCGCAAGTACTCTATCTGTTTGGATTGGAGCATAGCACACAGTTTTCGCGACACTGTAGCACTCTCGTTTGTTTGTGGTAATTATTGTCCAATCATGGACTAATTAGGCTCAAAAGATTCGTCTCGTAAATTTCGACCAAACTGTGTAATTAATTTTTATTTTCGTTTATATTTAATATTTCATGCATGCGTCTAAAGATTCGATGTGACGGAAAATTTTAAAAAGTTTTTGGATTTTGGATGGAAGTAAACAAGGCCCAGCTGTAGAATTTCTGCATGGGTCCCACACGCAACTGAAAGGGGCCGGCCGCGTGGGCCGTGGGGTGACTCTGACTCATCCGGAAAGTTGATCTGCTTAGAAAACTGTGAAGGGTTAGTTAGTTGCCACTCACTCCAGTAGATAAACATGCATGGAGCTGGATGCTTCCACTGGCTCTCAGACTTTTCTTTCTTCAGGTGATGGTCTACATGTATGGACAATGGCGAGCAGGGAGGGCTGTGCCCCTAACGTTTATTTCCTATATAATCATCTTTTTTGATCGTGCGGTTTAGTCCAGTCCCTCAAATAGCGTAAGATCCACGAGCTGCAAGCACATGGCCGGTTCCCTTTCCACGGTTTGTTTATCTGCTAATGATGTCAGAAAGGAGGATGGACCCATGCATCGCTCCCAAAATTCAGATGGCAAGCAAATCCCCCTCAGCGCGATCTCTGCGAAATGAAATGGATCTCAGAGCTTTCCTGATGAAAGCTGCTTAACGTTGGGAAAGTTGCTTAACATCTGCAGCAGCATTTGCCACATCAGAGAAAAAGGAAAAGTGAGCCCAGATAATATTTCGATGTACTCCTACTTTCTTTAAAAATGTAAGCATTTTCACGTACCATCAAAGGCATCCAGAGATGCAGATACATCAACTAAACCCAACTACTTCCATGCGATGGAATGGATTATGGATCACCCTCTACTTCTAGGTTCCAGTTACTGAACGGCACGAGCTAGATGAGACTCTGAAAAGGTCCTAGGACAGACAGAGAGAGAGAGAGAGAGAGAGAGAGAGAGAGAGAGAGAGAGATCCATACAGAAAGCTCACAAGCCGGCAGTTGAATTAATCGCAAGCTGGCCGGCTGCGCCGATTGACAGTTTGTTTCCCCCGCGCTGTGTCATCACCATGTGCTGACTGAACTGAAGATAGCGCAGCAACCCCTGCAGCTGCAGGCAGAGGGAGATAATGCTGCAGCACTGCAATGCAAGAAGTGCCATTCCGGAGCCCCCTAATCAGGTCCGGTCAAGTGTCAACTGACGTGAAGCGAACACCAAACAGTTTCTCTTGGACCCTTCCGATCATCGACCACCTGTCACAGACGGCGTGCGGCTGTGGATGCATGTACAGTCGTCGCTGGCCGATCCATGCATCGATGATCGATCGAATATAATGGGCAGAATCGTCTCGGGTTTTCGTCTGCTCCATGCATTCCATGGGCAGCAGCGTCTCCCCGGTCGAATCATGGAGGGGCCGGCCAACAGCATGGCATGACGTGAGGGCTACTTGATGCATGGATCGTCAGAAAGGCACAGCCACAAGCGCAGATGATTATTGTCATGAGCAAATTAAGGCCATATAGGAGTACTGAATATTTCTGCTGGTGACTGGTGTTGTTACGCTGTTCTTAGATTGAATTCTTGTCCAAGAGGAATTAATTCTGAAAAAGAAGAGCTTCAGAGATGCGTGCAGTGGAACTGGTCTAGCTGATGGGCTTATGATGCAATTCACTCAGCAGGCTACAGAAACTAGAAATCTCTGATTCACTCAGGCCACATATACAAAATTACGATGGTGAAAGTTACCTTTTTTAATGCAGACATGATGCTGTATGATGTATCAGTCCATCCAAATGAAAGGGCCAACACCCAAGAGACCGATAGCACAAAAGGCAGGGTCAACTTCTCAGAGTTACAGTCTTCATCGAATGAACATAACGATGCAGTGGAGAGTAGACTTGTCAAATATCTCAACTAACCCCGAGGGCCAGGCCAGGTGGGCAGAATGGAACGCTCTCGAACAGTGGTGGAATGGAAGATCAGTTTTTTAGCTTAATCCTGATTTGGACATGATCTATTGACTGAGAAAACATCACTTTCCTGTGAACATTGAAAAATGAAGACGCTACCAATCTAGTACTAGTTAATTCCTGACCAGTTCCTCAACTCCATCTGTTGTATTGAATTGTCTTCAAAATACCTAGCTGATTGACATCTACTGCTAGTAGTAGGTGTAGGTCTGTTCGTTTTTTATTTATTTTTGCATCCAGACCAATGATAAGGGAAGCCTAGCTAATGATTGGTTTATGAACAGAACGGATTCTCTAAATATTGTATTTTGGGCTAAGCAAAAGAAATTAAAATAGTTCTTGGTAGGAAGAAGATCTGCCAAATCACATTTAACAAATTGATTTAGCACAAACAAAGGGTTGCCAATAAGATTCACTAATCGACTTTCATATAATTGAAGCGTTTTTTTTTTTTGGACGTACAAAGAAACCCCAGATAATTAAGCAGGAAACAAAGCAATAAACTGATAGCATAAAGATTTGCTTAAAAGTACCATCGACTTAGTTGGATCTCACTTCCTTCTTTCAAAAAAGGGAAGTGTACATATAAACAGAACATGCAGTACACCAGCTAGGCTACGACCAGCTACCAGCTGAAGGATCTACGTCGGATGCAACCGAAAAATGCTTCATGCAAAGTAATCAACCAGACCATCAATCATTAGTTATTCGCTACACGATAGCATCACCAAAGCTTTGTTTACTGGCAATTAGATCGGGTACATGTCCAGCACTAGTCTGATGATGGTTGTTGTCCTATGCAGTCATCTGTGTATAGCTTGGCTTCTGATACCCCGATTTAATGAAGCCTTGATCTTTTCTTAGGCTGGCACTGGCAGTGCTCGCGGTGTGAACTGGATCAGGATCAGCTACTACTAGCTAAAAATGCCGCGTCTTTATCGTCATTACATTTGTAATCATGCTTAATAAATGACAAAAGTTTATATTTTTCTTTGTATAGTATTAACTGAATCTGAAATCTTCAATGTGTTTCAATTTCATATATTTTGCATTCTGAGACTCATGGGTTGTAAGGCTTGGAGCCAGCATGAGGTTGCTAGTGTATAATGATGATGTAGTACATTTTCGTATCTGTGGATCTGGTGTATTGCTTTGCTTCTGGACACATCTGTCAGTTGTGATTACAAATCAGTGGATTTAATGGAAGAAATCAATTTGACAGCTTATGCTCCAGGCTGGAGCACATCAAGCGATCTCAATTTCTAATTTCCGAGAAATATATTACGTGGATTATTCTTAATTAGTTCAGCACACAGATGAAGTTTGAGGACTATAGCTACTACTAGTTTAGTAGTATTTTTTTTACTTAATTATGTTACAATAGACCTTATATTAATTAGCTTGTCATAAATGACATGTGCTTGAAAAATCGCCTCACGCGAACTGGGCGTACCTTAGTTCCTTAGGTTTTTTTAGGAACCAATCCAATTGGTTCAATTTTTTGATTTGACATATGTGATCATATTTTTTTGGATTTTTCAGGATTTAGTGGTGTTTTTTTATTCTTTAGACGTCATATCATTGACAGTAATATTTGTATAGTGACTTTATCAATCTTAAGATTTATCGAAGCTCAGTCCATCAAATGTGCTTATTAGGTTAGGAATAGTAGCGGTGCATTTATAATTATTTTACCAATTTCAAGATTTATCGAAGCAACTCTGTCCTTCGAAGATGCATATTAGGGTCGGACACGCTTATGTGTGCTCATATGACTCTATCTCCGAGTTTCACGAAGAAACAAAGAAAAATTGTCGATCGGACTCTCATCTCATGTATAAAAGATTACACTAATGCAAATGACGACGTCGTCTCCTCCATCACGCCACAAGAGTCAAGAGAAATATCAACACCGAGTCCGCACGCTGGCTGGCTGGCTGGCTACTGAAACTCCAACGACAATCACTTCGTAACCATTAGATTAGATTGTCTCTATATGTAGAATAAAAATCTTAAACTATAGCAGCTAATAACGACATCAGCAATTGTAAAAGCCATCATAAGCTTGGCGTTCTTGCTTATGGTTTGAGATAAAGATCTCGATGGCTTCATGGCCACTAATCAATCGTTTTTATTGTAATCTCCAGCCGACCACGCCTGGTGCTGACGAGCGCGGCCGGCGGCAGCGCCGATGCGGGGGCCGCCCCCAGCGCGCGCTCGCCTCATCCTGGCCACCCGAACCCTCACTTCGTGCCACGCGTTCGGTCGGTTTCGGGGAATGATTTTGACCAGCGACAGCGTAGAAGATTTTTTTTTTTTTAATCAATGAAACGACAGCGTAGAACATGGCCAAACCGATTAAAGAATTAGGTTGTGATTACCCAACGTTACCAACCCGAATTGCAAGAGAGCATCGACGTTGATTGCGAAATGCGAGAAATATCGGGGTTTATAGTGGTCATAAAATGTAGCAACGAGTGACTGTAAGAGCCTGTTGTTTGGTAGAGCTTCGTAATTCCTGTAAAATGTAAGATGAGGTTTAGGTGGAATTTAACTCTGATGGAATTCAATAGGCAGCAGTGAAAAGTGATTTTTTTTTAGCTCTTAGTATAAATGAGGAAGTGGTTTTTATCTGATTACTGTTTGTTGTTTGTTTGAGAGAAGTGATATCATGAAAAAGATGCTCCAAGGAGACTACCAAACGCAGTAATTATATATTCTAATAAGGCTAATTAACAACTTTTTATGAGTAACAAAATGCATGAAATTCATTTTACAGGTCTTTCTTAATTAAACTTCTCCCAGAAACTCCAATGATCTATGAATCTATCATAAGAAATTTGATGTAGTTATGATCTTAACATATATCTGGTGACTTTTAGCGTCTTCTTAAGCACCTGTCTTCAAGCAGAACTTTATTTCAATAACAACAAGCTGTTAAGAAGGAGAAGTACTCTTATCTTAGTTTAAAGAAGTTAGTGCTTTCCTTGAGGGGCATTGATTGACATGAGCCTGGTTTGAACAGATTATGAAGAGTGGGGGAGGATTTGAAGAGGCGGCTACATAAGTCTGCTTTGCTAACAGATTTGTCGTATGGCTAAGGTTCCTTCCAATCTTAAAATCTTGAAACGATGGTTCTTCTCTTGCACCTTTCGAAGAAAACACAGTCATTATTTTGGAATGCAATGTGCGCAAACAGCCAAACACTCTACGTACATGCACACGCCCTCGAATGCTCACTTGCATAACCTGCATGGCTGCATCATGGAGCGAAGCTAGAGAAAACCCAAAGGGGTATGCTTGTTTCATGGTTGCAAGGATTTGTGACATGAAGGTACGAGTATGATGAAAATTTAGTTATAATCACTTTTTTATTTTATTTTTATGTGAGTGTGGCCATACCCACTCTTCTGAACATAGCTCCGATCCGTCTCGGCTTGTGTCTATGACCTTATGCATTATGTTGGCATATCTTAAACTTGGTAAAGTCATTGTAACTTAGTTAACGCTGAAAAAAATAATGAATTGTAAATATGTGCACCTATGCTGAATCAAGATTTAAACTCAAGTGAATATGTTCCATCACAACAAACCTAACTAACATCTACCTTTTTTAAAAAACACCTCAAGAAACTAGTGATTACCACATATTTATAAGCAAACAAGATATGCTTGTACCGTTTTATCTGATTGTAGTCCCCGAGTGCATCCTGGCCAAAATTCATGTTTACATGAGTATAAATGTGTATCTACTGTCTAAAGTTTCATATTAGTTTAAACTTTTAGATAAAAGTGGCAGAGCATTATTAGGGTGGGGATATATAGTTATTAATCTCATCCCCTGCCCCAATACACGTGAGAGCCATCTGCCACATAACCCTTCCAACCCAACCTAATTATCCAGGGGCATTCCTGTCCATGGAGTGTGTATATATACTGCTCACGTCCACCCTCTTCCTCAAGCCGTGACACAATCATAAACTGCAATTTCTCTCCTCCCTCTAGCTTAGCTAAGCGAGCTAACTTCCTCCCTCCCCATCACTCCACCATTCTTAAATCTTCCTGATCTAAGCATGACGGCGAAGGTACACCCGAACGTCGCCGTGCCGCCGTCCCTCGGCCAGCCGCCGGCGGTGGCGCCGGCGCCGGCGCCGGTGACTCTGACGGTGTGGCGCAAGTCGCTGCTGTTCAACGGCAGGGGTTTCACGGTGTTCGACGCCCGCGGCGACCTGGTGTACCGCGTGGACAGCTACGCGTCCGACTCCCGCGCGGAGGTGGTGCTCATGGACGCCGCGGGCTGCCCCGTGCTCACCCTCCGCCGCAGGAAGCTGATCGGCCTCGGGCTCGGGTCCGACCAGTGGCTGGTGTACCCGGGCGAGGAGACCCGGCGCCTGCCGCCGCTCTACGCCGTGAAGCGGGCGGCGCCGCAGTACATGCGCGGCGGCTTCGGCGGCGGCGCCAAGTCCATGGCGCACGTCGCGGCGTGCTCTGGCGGCGGAGCCGCCGCCAAAACCACCGGCGCCGGCGGGTACGAGGTGGAGGGCTCGTACCTGCGGCGGCGCTGCACGGTGTACGACGAGCGGCGGCGGGCCGTGGCGGAGGTGCGCCCCAAGGAGGCGGTGGTGGGCTCGGACGTGTTCCGGCTGGTGGTGCAGCCCGGGATGGAGGTGTCGCTGGCCATGGCCGTCGTCCTCGCGCTCGACCAGATGTTCGGCAAGCCGTCCCTGCTCAGGAGCTGGTCCTCCTAGTGCAGTGCTCTCTCTATATCGCCGCCGTGCCATTCATCCATTATTGGCATGGGTGCTTTTTTTTCACCTTATTTTGCCCCCAAATTGTTTGGGCACGGGAGCACAGCAGTTGCTAGCTCATGGCTGCCATTTTTTTTTTTCGTTCCTCTTTGATATCAAAGCCGATTAACTGGGGGTCATAGAATGTGAACGTGGATTGAAGCTCCTCTTGGCGTGTGTGGTTTTGATATTTTTTTTACCCGGCACCCGGCAGTAAAACCATGCACCTTGTAAAGAGGGAGCAAAGTGTAAATACTTCAAAAAAAACAAAAAAAAAAGGTTAGAGTAGGACAATTCCCTGTCTCTCTCTGTTTTTTCCTCTTTTTTCCCCACTATACATTTTTCTCATGCGCAGTCTGAATTGCATCCGAAAAATCAACTGTTTCTTTTTCAGAAGAAAAGACTGGCATGCCAACAAAAAATCACTTGGGCAGTGTTGCTCTGTCGGTTCAAATTCAGTCCACACATAAAGGAGAAGAGGGGCATGCTTGAGCTTGAGCTTGAGCGTCACGCTTGTTTGTCCCCCACTTCATGAGCCCCTGTACATACATACATATACCATGATGAAGTGGCGAGACTGAGACTGCACGGTGGATCCAGGCCAAGCATCTGGACTGCCCTGCCGTAAGGATGGAGACGGTACTCCAAATACTTATGGTTCTCTCTAGTGTAATTAAATGAACTAAATAGATAATTCATTTTCTCATTTTTTTCATTTAATTACACGAACTGTGGATATTCATTTGGAGGGCCACCCCATCCTTACCTGCCCGGGACCGAAATCCTAACGGCCTCGCCGGCACGCGAAACAAATGGTTGGTGGCGTGGTCCTTTTCCAGGCGCCAAAACCTGGTCTGCTCAGCACTTGATCACTCTCGTCTTTGCTTGCCCCAAGCTAAGCTAGTCTGCTTGCTAGTGGTGCGTGTTGAAATCCCGAGCGCCGAAAGTCCTACCGTGCCATGCGGGGCGGCCGTGAGGGCGGTGGTGGAGCCGTGCCCGTGCGTAGTGTGGCCTAGTGGATGGCCGGCCACAGGATTCAAGGAGTTTCAGAGTTCGTTTGGAACGCACGAGTTCCATTAGCAAACGCCCAGCCAAAGCTCCAGCTCCCGTGTTGCAAACGAACCTCAGGCCCGCCTGTTGCTCCTCTCTGGTCAACCAAAGTTTAGACCAATCTAAATGCTGGCCGCGAGGCAAGAATCCAAGATGCAAGATTGAGTTGTGCTTGGGCATGCACTATGAATTACAGTACTTTTCAAAGGACCGGCATCCTCTCCAGTGACAGTGAGCACCCTAACCAGGCCCAAGACACTCAAGAGTATAGGATTCCACATTTCTGAACATACATAACTCATGGCATTTTTCAACGAAATGAGAACTCAACGAATGAATTTCATTACTTGCAAGGAACATCCGTTACACTTGAACTCGCTCTGTGGCCGAGTTGAGGGAGGGACATCATCGGCACTCCCAAAAGCTACATGCTACAGCGAAAACGCACAGTTGCCAATTCTACAACAAATCTGGTGGGTTCTGATTTCTGAATGTATCTAGAGAGCTCTTGGCATGCTGAGATAAATAAGAATTGCCTCAAAAATGAAGCATCGCATACGTACCTGGTGGCTGGGGGTCCTCTTCATGCCCCCCGCCACGTGAGGTACTAGCTGTTAATACACATACAGGTGAAGATCACCGTGCCTGTGGGTGAAGGCCACCACAGTTTCAGCTTTCAGTTCGACCACACATGGACAAGGCCATGCCGGTTGCCAGTGTAGATCTCATCACGATCTTCGTCATAGTACAGAGCTGTAATGTCCTCAAGGGCCTCCGAGACTGTATTCTGGAACCTCCATGCTTTCTTTTGCTTGCTTGAATTTCCAGGGTTTATTTTTGCCAAGCATTTGCCAGTCAGTATGCTGCTGATATTTATAGAGCCAGCTGCATTATAGGAAATAAATATTAGTGTTCAATAAATTTATAAGCATCAGCATGAGACATGCAATTTCATGCTCATCCGTTATCTTAAAAAGATGGATGAAATGCAATATTTAAAAACAAGAAGTCCCAGACAAATACTAGGCACTATATTTATAAGTTAAAAAAGTTCAAAGTAGTGAATATCATGCGTGTGCCATTTTATGTACATCACACTGAAGTGAAAAACATGCACATGCTTGGCCAATTCATCAAACTGAACAAACTCCAGCTTAGAACAAAACATGCATCGTGAGCTATGAGATCAGTCAATATCAGTTTTAGTTAAGTAGTTTGATCTGAGAAGCACAAGAAACAAGATAGCTGGTACTGGTAGTGAAAGAACATTACAAGGGAAAATCAAAAGAACATAACCAAGAGAATGCAACAGGCACTGCAATAAAAATACGTGAGCAGATGAACAATATATTACCCAAAAAAAAAGATGCTCACCATTTTCCTCTGAAGATGAATCAGTTGAGTCAGCTTTGCAGTATGAAATAATGAGATCTTGATCACTTGTAATGTATATGTTGTTTGTGTTGCAGTCAGGGTGCCACAACAGGTGATCTTCAAATGAGGTCACCAGTTCACCTCGGAAGTTCCAAACTGCTACTGATCGGTTCCGGAATGTCAGGAACAGTTGCAGCTCATACAGAAAGATAAAGGCAGATGGAGTCATAAACTCAGTTCTGCTCACTTCTGTCAACTGGAAGTTCCTTACCTATAGATATTAGGTACAAGTGAGTTCACAGTCAAAACCCCAATGACGAAACAAAAAAACTTTGTTTGATTGCATTTAGGTATAAGGCTTACATCAAGAATTTGAAGATTCTCTCCTTCCTGTTTGACCAGAAGCTTTTCATTGAACTGTTCAATGAAATCTACCTTCTTGTTACGATGGAGAAGGTGGCTGAAGGACTTCAAGACTGTACCATCCTCAATGGAAAGAATCTTCAGAGGAACCGAGCTGCTTGTTCTTGTATAAATCAATAGCATTATCCCAGGGCTGTGACAAGAAAACAGATCATTAGACATTGGACAAATGCAAATTGCAAATATGTACGGCCAGCTACAGAATCAAATAAAATACTTTAATCTGAAAGTATACAGACAGGATCTGCTGTAAGAACTACTATTGCCCAGAGTCCATGCGCTAGAAATATATTCCTATATTTGAATGATTCTGTCATTTTAAAGATGTCTAAGGGGGTTTTGGATCACATGGGCTATTAGCTCTGGGTTTTGGGTGCCAAATAGGAGGGCTGAACATGGGCTAATAAGAACTAGTGGGGCCCCAGGCCCATTAGCTCTCATTAGCCCCTGTTTAGCCCATTATCACAAGATGGGCTAATTTTTAGCCCCAGGATCCAAACACCCCCTAAATGCCAAACCCGCTGCTGTTATGACTTCTGATACAAAAGACATTAAAATGATAGCTGATCAATTTTACCGCACATCAAAGTCGAAAGAAGCATAAAGAGTATGAGATACAATAACACACAGGAAAAGGGAACACAGGAAGAAGGAAATATCAAATCACCTGATCTTTATTTCTTGAACATTCTTATCAGACACCGAATACAGTAGTGTGTAGTTTTTCAAATCAAACACCTTGTAAGTGCTGTTTATTGATGAGATGGCATCAGAGCAGATTCACAGAAGACTCAGTTTCTTTTAACCATTACCAAAGTCTGTGACTCAGCATACCTGTCTTGAGCAGAGTAAGTCAAAACCTTCCCATTGACATCATCAAACTCTACAAATCCAGGCCATTTCAATGACTCAGACTCAAAAAGAGGGAAACCAGCATCTGGCTGTCCTCGCCGAATGTACCTTGAATTGTTGGAGGAAAAATCTTAAGATGACATAACAAAAAAAACAATTGCGCTGATAAAGCATATGGAACCACAAGCATACTCTATTCGAGTTGTTCTGCATCGCAGAGCACTGAAGTTTTCTGAACCATATACTGACACAGTAATGAGTGAATCATTATTCTTGTTGTAAAATAAACTGCGGATAACTTCATCTGGACTTCCATTTAGAAAGCATATTCTCTGATTTGTCTCTGGAAATATAAAAAGAGAATCTCAGGCCAGCCAGAGGAAACAGAAATGGATTGCAAGAAGGCAGGAATACCATACCTCTACTAAAAGCAGCACATACTCCTGACTGTGATAAGGCAAAGACTATATCACGCGCTGCAACTATCTCAATGATTTTTGACCTTTTCCTCAAGTAAGGGAGTAACGAAGTGTTCTCCTTTGGATCGTGAGTGTCAAACTCTTCCTAAAAGTGACAGCAAAGATGATTTATCAGAAACTTAAAGTGCAGTCAATCGGTGTTACCAAACAGAGAACTTGAGATAAATCTATTGCTGCATACAGTGACAAAAGAACAGATATTGCGAAGGTTGACAGCTATAATAAGGTGGTTTCCTGGCAGAGTGATTGTGTTTGAGCATTGGAGTGCCAATGACAACACAAACCTAGTTATTCAAACTAGAGAGGCATCCTTGCTCTTCTTTGAGTGCAGAATAAGTACTAAATTCATAATCAGAAATACAAGATAAGATTGACAAATTCATACTACAGAACAAAGACATCAAGTGGCACAGAGGTGACAGTCAGTTACTTTGTCAGCAGCTGATTCCAGCATGTGTAGCACCAACCCAACTTGGCTGCATAGAGACTACAGCAGAGAATTGTAACTGGCATTTGCTACAACCTATAGGGAATAAGCAGATTCAAACAATCCTACATTTTCAGGTCTGGACAATCTCAAACATCAGCATTTCAGCGCACAATGCCCTCTTTTCCCTTGACCGATAAAATATCAATATGACCCCCAAATAAAATAAAATAAAATAAAATAAAATAAAATAAAATAAAATAAAAAAGTGTGCCGGACTGTACAAATGCCTAAGCAGACCAGTGCAAAGGCAAAGAGGGTTTTGACACACACACAGTCGCATAGCTGATGATTAAATTTGGCGACTCCTTAAACAAGCATTGCTATATAAGCCGCACAACACATATCAGACAATCTTTACCTCTCATCAGGCACACCGCTCAGCACTGAACTCCAGTCGCATCTACCAACAAAGGGTTCAAAAGCATGCTAAACAGATCTCAAGTAAATCGGCTGGCTCGCTCTAAAGTCTAAACTAGGCCAGTGAGCACCCCCGACCCGTAATTCCTCACGCCAAGAACTGGCAGCTAACCACGACACGGGGGGCATACGAAAAGGATATAACTTACTGACGATTGACATAGTGGTAACGGGGCTAGGGGCAAACCTGCAGCTGTATGTTGCGGAAGCGCTCCTGCGCGGCGCTCATGGCGAAGGCGCGGTCGCGGCGGGAGCTGATCTCCCGGCGCTGCAGCTTCCGCACGCTGCTCACCACCGCCTCCTGCCTCGGCCTCTTCCTGGCCGCCACAACCCGCCGCCCGCTGCACGGGCGCGGGCTCGCCGAGATCCGCCTCGGCTCCATTTCTCACCCACGCCGGGCCTCCTACAGCAACTACGCCGCGCTCTCCGCCGAGAGGTAGGTTTGGGATGGGGCACGCCCCGTCAAGCCGCTGCGGCGAGAGGCATCGCTGGCGTGGCGGAGATGGCTCCCCGGCTGAGGCCTAGGGTTTGGGAGCTCGAGCTCCGGCTCGGAGATTGGGGGGAGAAGAGAGAGAGAGAGAAACAGGGATACGGAGATGGATGAAGGGAAATGGACAGGTGTTAAAGATGACGCGCCGTGGTAATCTCTGACATGTGGGGACACAAAGTCAGTGAGTGGCGGGGTGCGCGGGCGGGATCGAAGAGTTGGCTACGCCGTTTGAAATTTTCGGGTCGTGTCCGAGCGAACGCGACCTAGCCTCCTACTGAAAGATTTCGCTGACAAGTAGGCCCCGATATACTGGGTCCACATATCAGTCAAATGGGTAGCCACGGACTGCGTTGGTGTTATACGAGATGTGATTTCATTTTCGTCCCAGGTGATGTGGCTGGGAGCTCGACTAGCGCTCGGCGTGGAGCGTTCTATTTTTGGAAGGTTTTGGTTTCAATTCGAAATTTGAATGGAGCGCATGGTTTCGTCGCTCCAAAAGGCCTTGGAGGGAGGAGAGCTAGGCCGGCTCTGGCTCCTTAACAGCAGCATTGTATTTTTTTTTTCTACCAACCAACAGTATTTTGTTCTCTCATAATAAATTAGCTAATAGTATTTTCAATCATAACTTTTTAAATCAGCGAACAAGCTTCTCTCACTGACAGAAGAGGAGCACCCGAACCGAGAAAATCGAGCTTCTCTCAAGCGCCCCTGGTAAACCAGGAACTCAAATGTGATACAATACTAGTCCCAGGAGGCTAGTAACACATTTATTACATCAGATAAGTTTCAGCGCATGTCGACGAAAGCTAGTCGGCAGTCTACCTTGGGGTATACCCACGGTAGTAGTTTATCGGTAGACGGTGCGCAAACTACGAACTCGATGGTGACGCAAGACACGGACAAGCTTTTTATCC
>Ga0182004_10001512_pt1 | contig 17126 bp, 14 predicted proteins | sample Sormic07211540_1_FD_120479 | JGI IMG/M metagenome (GOLD analysis project Ga0182004, IMG submission 120479) | Endophyte microbial communities from Sorghum bicolor roots, Mead, Nebraska, USA - 072115-40_1 MetaG | ecosystem: Host-associated > Plants > Roots > Unclassified | place: USA: Nebraska...
CGGCAACTTGAAAGGAATTTACGCAGGTATATATACTCCCTTTGTCTTGAAAGGTTCAGTATATAGAGTTGTTCTAAATTAAATTTTTAAAACTTTGATCATTATAGTATCAAGTTAATATTAATTTATCATAGAATATATTTTTATAAGCTCATTTTATATCATAGATATTGATGCACTTTTCTATATAAAGTTGGTCAAACCTAAAAAAGTTTGACTGACACAGATTCTAAGATTTAAAATTTTCAGAGACGGAAGTAGTATATACTAGTAGTACAGTTAAGTAAATCCACACGCCGCACAATGGATAAAATTAGCTGATATGTATGGAACTTTAATGCCCGTAGTACCTTCGATCTGAATTCACCTCACAAAAACTATTTTAGTTAAGTTTACCTAAACTTAAAGAACTGGGTATTAGCAATTATGATATCAAAATTATATGAAAAATATTTTGTAACTTATCATGCTCATTTAAGATTGTATAAAAATTACCATGGTTCCTATACAATCTTGGGAGAGTTATGATAATCGGACTTAAGATAACTTATATTAAAGTTCACTATATTTTACTTGTGAATGGTGCACTTATGTAGAATGGTAACGTTTTGTAGGCTAGTATGAACGCCGCAATAGAACGCATGGCCGGCCGGAACGAACGTAGCCACCTTTTGCGTCGTCCTTGATACTGCCAAAAGACACGCGTAGACGAATGGGACGACGCAGATGTTTTTTGGGAGGTTCTGAGCCTTTGTTTATCTCTCTGCCTGTGCATTCTGCGGCCTATATCGTTTCATGGCCTGGTTTCTGGCGTTTTCTGCCCTCACGGTCACGGGCTCTTGTTGCAACGTACTATCACTATCCTAGATACGACTATATAGCCATATAAGTCTCGGCCTTGTTTAGTTTACTTCGAAATTCAAAAACTTTTTAAGATTTTCTGTCACATCAAATCTTATGGCACATGTATAAAATACTAAATATAGAATAAAACAAAAACTAATTGCACAGTTTAATTTATCTGTAATTTACGAGACAAATCTTTTGAGCCTAGTTAGTTTATGATTGGACAATATTTGCCACAAACAAACGAAAATACTACAGTACCAAATTCCGAAAAGGAACTAAACAAGGCCCTAGTATAGCAGTCGGCAGGAAAATTTCATTCTTTTTTGGCAAAAAGAGGAGTTGGCAAAAAGATAGAGACACTTTTTTTTATTTTGGATCGACGCCTGATCCATCTCATATACGTATAACAACAGAGTTCATATCATTGTTAACACAACAGAGTCCATAATTATGCGAGCGAGATCGAGCGATGCTCGTTTCTATGTATGGTGGCTCTTGTAGATCATTATCTTTTTAATCAATTTTCACAACTATATTCTCAAAAATATAAGCATAGATAGTCAAATGGATGGTGTTTAACAAATTGTGTTGTGTCATGCATGTCATCCATGGGCTCTGCCTTCTGCCCAAGCACTGCTCGCCGCAATAAGCCTACCGAGCTTTGTGTCTTGTCACGTTGAGATAGGCCTGAATTGAATGTGTTGCCGGAAGAGAGAATCAGGGAAAGGGAGAGGTCATGGAAGAAGCTCATGTGGTGCTTGATTACTCAGAGGAGAAGCCTTAGGGGGTGCATGCAGGCTCCTTGACTAGTTGGGGGAGCATTATTCGACACAAGAAGGCGATGTCGGAGGAGAGTTCTCTCAGGGGAGTCGATGTGACATCAGGGGAGGGAAGAAGATCAAGGTCCGAGAAGGAAAGAGGAGCGTAGGAGTCAATGTGGGGGAGGAGGGGGAGAGGAGCAGAGGAGCTAAGGCGGGATCAAGGTTGTGGGAGGGTAGAAGAGTAGGGAGATGATACACATCGGGGAGAATGGGAGGTGCTGTGCGAAGAGTCACGCGGAGGAGACGGAAAGAAGAAAGCCAGGATTCATAGTGAGTAGTTATTTATACATTAAAAAGGTAGCAAGTCATATCAAGCCAATAAGTGATCAGATCATTCTAGGCTAACATGTCATAATGAGGTAGCAGCTCACTCATAGCCCACCCATCGAGCTAGGCCAGCACGGTCCTAACGCTCATCGGGCCATGAGTCGTGCCTATATGCCTTGAGCCTTATAGCCATCTATACACGAAAGAGTCTATATACCTCGATGGTTATAAGTATTTAGTATCATCTTCAGGTTCTGGGTTAGGTGATTTTCTCAGCCAGTAAAGCTGAGTCAAACCATGTCATCGTGGTAGCCATTCCCGTTGTTTTTAGAGGACTGAGTTGTAGCTCAGTTGGCTTGGATCGCTAGTGTGTGTCCAACCCGCCCGCGTGCGAAGCCTGGCTTCGACGTCGGTGCCTTACCTGAGAACAATGGTTTCCTAAATATCTTCTGTTGCCTAACATGGATCTCTCAGCCGTGTTTCATAACCTACTAGGTATAAGATGTAGGTCTAGCACTCTAGCTTGCGCACTAGGGGTGTGTGAGTGAGTGAGTGGATAGCGTGTGTGTGGTGTGTGTTGGTGCGTGAGTTCAGACATGGCTTGTACTAGGAGGTTGAGGTAATAAAAAAAGTCTACATCTTATACATGTAAGATCATAGATGACGGAGTGCTCATATAGTATAACGTATAGATCGAATGGTCATTATGAAGGGATAACCTCCTATAAATTTCTCGCTCGATGATAAAAAAAAAAGAGAGGCTGGGCCAGTTAAACAAAGTTGGGGCAGGTTCGAAGCCTGGCCCAAATAAGCCCACCCAGCCCATCATAGTTCCTGATTGCACGATGAGGACGAAAATCTTGTCGTGAAGCGGGTGTCGCAAACCACACGTTCCAGAGTCCTCACACAACACGATCGCTCCCACTCGAGTGGCCATGCTCCAACTCGCCCCCACCCCGCGGCCGCCGTCGCCGGCGGCCGCTGGCCGGCGTAGGCCCCGTCACTCCACCTCCATCGCATGCATCTGCTGCTCGAGCGTGCACGAGCTGGAGCGGTCCCCGAGCCCGCGCCCGGGCGCGTCGTCGCTGCCGCCGCTGCAGGAGGCGAAGCGGGTGGTGCTGGTGCGGCACGGCCAGAGCACGTGGAACGCCGAGGGCCGCATCCAGGGGAGCTCCGACCTCTCCGTGCTCACGCCCAAGGGGGAGTCCCAGGCCGAGACCTCCCGCCAGATGCTCCTCTCCGACTCCTTCGACGCCTGCTTCACCAGCCCGCTGGCGCGCTCCCGCCGCACCGCCGAGATCATCTGGGAGGGGCGTCACGACCACCTCATCCCGGACTCCGACCTCCGAGAGATCGATCTCTACTCGTTCCAGGTTTCCATTTTTGTTCTTTTTTTTTCTCATCACTGTTTAATCTGTGACTCTGTGAGTCCGTGTAGTGTTGTGCTGGCAGGGTGCTTGTGGGAATGCCTGGCCAATTCTGTCTGCTTGTTAATGCTTTGATGGATGCTTGCCAGGTGCTTGTGAAAATTCCTGACGATCTGGCGATTCTGGTTTCCAGGGACTGCTCAAGCATGAAGGGAAGGAGAGGTACGGGGTTCTGTACCGGCAGTGGCAGAAGAATGCAGCCAACTTCAGCATTGACGGCCACTACCCGGTGCAGGAGTTGTGGGGCCGCGCACAGAACTGCTGGGAGAGGATTTTAGCACACCAGGGCAAGTCAGTGCTTGTGGTTGCGCACAATGCAGTGAATCAGGCACTTGTTGCCACCTCTTTGGGTGGGTGTACTCCTACATTTGAGCATGGATCGCAGTTTGTTAAGTGTGATTGAAACTCATTTGTGTTTTTCTCACGATTATGTTTAGGACTTGGTGCGGAGTACTTTCGGGTTTTGCTCCAGAGTAATTGTGGTGTCAGTGTGCTGGACTTCACCCCACAGACTGCTGGAGGTCCTCCTAGTGTTTGTCTTAACCGCTTAAATCAGGTGAGGGTAACTTTGTTCTCATCACTGACTCGTATGGTCATACCTAGCAACGCCAACAGAACATGTAAGGACTAAGTAGTACTAGATTCATTTTTTTTTGTTCAAAAAGATAATATTCTTGTAAGGAGCAACATGTACTACTTACCAGTTCTGTTAGCATGTCCACTTCGTATCAACTTAGAGATCAAATAAATTCACAAGACAATACATGAAAATGGAAGGGTCAAACAATTAAAACATGGATTAATCTTGCCCCCAAATGTATCTTGTACAGACCCCAAATTCTCCTGTTGCTGGGGGAAGTTCTGCTGGAAGAAAGACAAGCAAGAGGATCATTCTGGCCTGTCAAGGGGCTACACAAAGCAGTTCTGAGGTATGGGGTTTTGCACTTTTACTTGTTCATGCCTGTGTTCTATCATGAGGAAGCACCGACAATTTGTTTGGCAAACCACATTGTAATTCCTGAAACTGCATTCAGAAAGTTGTGCACACGGACCAACTTGGTCTTAATTGGCATGAAAACTTGGTCTTAATCGACACCATTAATTGTTCATTGCTTTGGATTCCAGATTAGCTTAGGTGGAATGGGATATGCACCGCTGAACATGCTTGGGACTATACAGGTACTTTGTTTGTTTCTTGCATCATAATTTGTTTCCAACACAAAAGTTGAGCTCTTTTCGGGACAAATACTTTCAGTCTCAGAAGACTGCAGAACTACTACTGGATTTGAAGGTCAACGGCATTATCTGTAGCCCACAAGTTGCAGCTGTTGATACTGCAACTGTTATATGTGAGGTGACCATAATCTGAACTAAACATGAAGTTCTTTAAATTCTGTTCCCTTCAGCCTATTTTCGGCCTGCTTTATCTGATCCTGTTGAGTCAATTGCAGGTCCAAGAGGCTGCAGATTGCTTAGGTGCTGATTGTGTACCTCGTTACGTAGAAATGAAAAGGTTGATAGAACTTGAAATTGAAGATGCCTTTCAAGCAAAGCAGAAGGTTAGACTGTTGCCAATTCCTATGATTTTTCTAAGTGTCACTTATTTTTGCTACCGATTTGATTATTTGAAGATCTTTAACTTAGCTTTGACATCTCCATGAGCTTATCCCATGGAAAACTGTAACAAGAGTAATCGACAATTCTTTGTTTTTGTTCTTCAGAGCTTTGGGGAAATAGTTCGATCTGGTTGGTTGAGCGGCATGGAATACAAATTACTGGAGCGACTATGGGCTCAGTCCAAGAATGCATGGCAGGCACTGCTAAATGAATTACCAGATGATACATCAGAACATGTCCTTGTGGCCGTAGGTCATCCTGCCATTCACCTAGCTCTAATCTGCCGGTGTCTTGATTTGCCAATGGAGTACGTGTCGTCTTTTCACCTGGACGATGGCAGCATCAGTGTGATGGATTTCCCAGATGGGCCGAAAGGAAGAGGTATCATCAGATGCATAAACTACACAGCCCATCTGGGAAGATGGTCAATACCCATTACAAGGCCAATGGAGAACGATGAAGAATTCTAACATGGTAATTAACCCTCTGTATAGCATCCTTCAGAAACACATCTCATGAGTAAATACCTCATACTGCTGTACATATAATTTTGATCTCAACATCGCAATATTTATGTACATAAAAAGTATATTTATTATCCATTTGTTCAGTTCAAAAAACAAAAGAACTCCATGTCCTGCTGCGCGCTCATCAGAGTCTGAGATACTGACAGCAGTCTGAGATACTGACGGTTGTGTCAACAAGCAAATGATGAATACATGGATTCATCGGACAAGAAGAGATTTCTGACAAAGGCAGGTGTCTTTTCTGCATGGGCGAAGGTTCACAGGTTGAGCATGAGCATGCCACATGTCCTTTCTGCTGCCACGTGTAGCCCTTCATCTTCCAGCAGCACTGCACTCTACAGGCTACTGCAACACCTCGAGCTTTCGGCTAGTATGCTCCATTCCATATGTTGCTACAGCTGTAAGCCTCTAATGGAGTACTCAACGCCGCACCAGGTGTCCAGGTACCAGCACGGTTACTCCGGCGATGGCCACTACACGGGCCGGCCAAGAAGCACAGCCGGCGGTGAATCCGACGACGCCCTCCTCTTCCTTGCCGTCCCGGCAGGCTGGCTCATCCGCCTGCTCGCCTTCCTCGGGGAGCTCGTCGCGTCTGCCATCCTCAGCCTCGTCTTCCCCGTCGCCGCTCTCGTCGGCGCATTGCGCGCCCTCCCTGCGGCGGTCGCGTCCAACCTCCGGCGCACGGCGCGAGGCCTGCTCGCCGCGGCGTGCACCTTCGTTGCCCTTGTGGCCGCGCTGCTCATGTCCGTGCTCCTCGGCTTCGTTCTTGTCCGGCACTGGGTCGAGGACCCGGTCACCTTGCGCCAGCAGCTCTTCTTCGACTACACGGAGGCGCAGCCCAGCGCCGCGGTAGTCCTTGGTGGTGGAGCTCGAGGCGCCGCTGCTGGCGCCGTGCTGCCGGCGGGTCACTCCGTCAGGGTGTCCATGGCGTTGCTGCTTCCTGATTCCTACCACAACCGTGAGGTTGGCATGTTCCAGGTACATGCACTGCGCATGCTTGTTAATTACCAAATCTCTGATCCGGTAAACTCGTTTGCTGATGTGTGCATCTCATGGCGAACTCGCCTTGTTCTGCAGATAAAAGCAGAGGCGGTCTCTGTAAGTGGAATCACCATGGCCTCAGCTACACAGCCATACATGCTGAGGTACAAGAGCACCCCTGTCCGGCTGGCGCAGTCTGCGCTGCTGTGCGTGCCACTCACTCTGGGCATACGCAGCGAGACCCAGGCCGCAAATCTCAAGGTGTTGCAGTACAGGGAAGGCCGCGGCCGGGATAAGAGGACAGGGGCCATCAGAGTCTTGCTGCAGCCAAGAGCTGCGACTGTGCAGCTGCCCCAGGTGTACAGAGCAGAGGTGGTTGTGCAGACAGCTCTTCCGTGGGCAAAGAGCCTGGCACGCGGCTTGAAGTGGACACTCTGCGTGTGGGTGTCTTCCTCTGTGTACTTCGCTCTCATTGTTCTTGCCGTTTGTTGGGCCCGGCCTCTTGCGGTGTCCGCGAGGAATAGGAGGCTGTCTGAGCTTCAGGTCGATGGAAAGATACCATCTGATTTGGGTTCAGGAGATATTGGTGAAAGCTCAAGCAAGGAGGTGTCTGAAGATTTTGCAGTGAAGTGGAGGGAGAGAAGAAGCAGGTGGAAATCACAGTTTCGAACGCGATTACACGGAGGCAGCATGGAGCTCGAGTCCACTGAGGGTTCAACTTCTAATATTGCAGTGGTGGAGACAAGTGAGGCCATGAATGATCCTTGAGAATCTGAATGTATTTGTATACAATCGTCAGTATCTGATGATATCAACTAATTTTAATCAAGGGTGTTGCTGTGAAATTTGTGTTTGTTGTTACCACTAGACCTCTCTGTGTACTGTTGATGTGACCCAAAGGCTTCTATACTACTCTAATTTCAGACCAACGCATATAATAACAAAAACATGCATGGATGAATCAAAACTGCATGAACTTCATGGAAGATGGAACCTTGGGTCTCCTTGCTCATGTGGCTCCAACACTTTAGTTGTTTGGGCGACCTATAGTTTCAGGAAAATTGTGGAGTGTCCCTTTCATGGTTGCAGAAACTGCACATAGGAGCATATTTCTACTTCTATGTGCCAGTATTTTGTAAGTTCAGTCGCTCTCTCAGTAATCTGTGCATTTTTTCCACTCTCTGGACAATAAGTTATCTGATTCAAATCATTTGCTTTCCTGCAAATATGTTTTTTTTTTCTGATGGTCACCGGGGGGGGAAACGATCCCCACCTGAATTTTATTAGCCCATGTTGGCTCAAAGGTATAAGAAGTACACATAGAAACACATCGCACAGGTTATATTGCCAATCCCAGGATCTAGTCCTGGCACGGCATGGAAAAAACTAACGCTAGCCTTGGCCTTGTCTTGCCATATTGAAGATGGTGCACCAGGTTGCAGCTAAGTGCCGCTTCTTTCTTGGGAGCCTAGCTTGCCATTGTTCAGCCGTCCGCTCGCAGGACAGGAGGACTTGATCGACTGACTGCAGCTCTGATCTGAAGACGGCGCTATTCCTTGCCTTCCAGAGCTGCCAACACACTAGGGCCATGAAGGTGGGGAATTCCTGGGCCGGCACCTGGGCAGCCGGTGATACAGTGTGCAAGGAGTTCATGTCCAAGGATATCACCGACGAGAGACCTAGCTTCCGCCAAACTTCGTTGCCGAGTCTGCAACCCCAGATGATGTGTTCGGCCGTCTCGTCTTGTTGGTGGCAGACCTCACAAGTAGTGTCAGTGACCACATGCTTCTTGAAGAGCACAACACGAGACTGTATCCGACCTTGTAGAAGTAGCCACATGAAAAGTTGGACCCTTGGTGGCGCAGCATTATTCCAGATGAAAGAGGCTTTGTCGTCCACAGCATTTCCCCTAGCTTTGAGCATTCGGTAGATGGCTCCGCTGTCCAAGTTCTCGTCTTCTTTGCAGAAAATTGAGACACGCCTGTCCATTTCGTCGGTGAGAGTAACAGAGGCCAATTGAGCTCTCAGCGCCTGTAGTTCGGAGGCCGCCTGGTTAGACAACCTTGGCACCATGGAACGCTCAAGTTGCAGTTGTAACATCTGATGGACCGAGGCATTCTTGAGGGTGCAGTGTGAGTACAAAGCCGGGTAAGTGTCTTCCAGGGCTTCGTCTTGCAGCCAAACATCTGCCCAGAACGAGCAGAACTTTCCGTTGCCGATGGCGACCGAAGTGAGGGCTCTATATAGTGGCAGGAGGGAACGAAGGGTCCTCCAATGGTCACCATGGATGTCTCCTGAGAGGGTGACTATGGAGGCACGTCCTTGAACCCACGTTGCCCAGGCAGAAGATCGGTTGCTGTGTAACCGGTGCAGGAGCTTCAGCAGCAAGCAGACGTTTTGAATGCCCAAGTCTCGGATCCCCAGGCCGCCATTGTCTTTTGGCTGACTGACATTGCTCCAGGCCACTAAGCAAGAGGCTGGCGAAGCGCTGCCATTGACGGACCCAGACCACAGGAAGGCCCTCCTTCTCTTGTCCATTAGTGTGATCACCGACGGTGGTAACTGCAGCGAGCACATGCAGTAGACTAGGATTGAGTCGAGGACAGAGTTTACCATCACAGCTCGGCCCATTGTATTGAGGAATGAAGCTTGCCAAGAGCTTAGGTATTTATCTGCTTTATGGATCAGCGGCGTAAAAGCCGAAACTGGCAGCTTGTTGACTGAAAGTGGCAAACCCAGGTAGTTTTGTGGGAACCCTTCACGCCTGCAGCCCAGGATGTTGACCGCAGCTGTGATTGTAGACTCGGGGACATGGATGGGAACCAAAGTGCTCTTGTGATAGTTGATGTTGAGACCGGAAAAGCTCCCGAAATGGTCGAGGATGTCCTTCAGCTTGGCAGCCCCTTGTGACGAAGCCTCAAACACAATTAAGGTGTCATCCGCATATTGCAGAACTGCTGGAGGTAGAGTGTTATCTGTCGGATGCTTGATGTCATTGCATTCCTTTATCATCCTTTGAAGCGTTTCTGCTACTAGGAGAAATAGGTACGGTGAGAGTGGGTCTCCCTGCCTTAAGCCCCGTTTGCAGGAGATCCAAGGTCCTGGACAGCCATTGACGAGAATTGCGGACTTGGAAGTTGTGAGAATACAACGCAGCCAGCCGCACCACCGTTCCCCGAAGCCTCTTGCCTCTAACACTTTAAACAAACCTTCCCAATTTACAGTGTCGAAAGCCTTTGCAAAGTCAAGTTTCAGAGCAATAGTCGGTCTTTTCCTTTTTTTGGCAGACCTGGATAAGTTCTAGCGCATAGATAAAAGTATCAGTGATCGATCTGCCTCTGATGAAGCCCGTCTGGTGAATATCAATCAGATGTGGGATCTCTTTCTGCAGTCTTGTGGTGAGCACCTTAGATAGGATTTTTAGTGCACAGTTCTGTAGGCAGATTGGCCTGAAGGCATCTACGTCGACTGCATCTGGCTTCTTAGGTAACAAAACCATGTGAGATCTGTTGATACATTCTAACTGAGTCTGACCCCGGTGGAAGGCATCCATGAAGCTCATGAAGGAGTCCTTGACAGATGGCCAGGCCGCAGAGTAGAAGGCCGTACCAAAACCATCCGGACCGGACGCACTGTTCTTGTTCATTGCCTCAATGACCGCCTTTGTTTCAGACACTGTGAAGCCACCGACCAGCTGAACATTAGGCCTGTAGTCATTCTGGAACAGACGTTGCAGGTTGCAGGGTGCTGATTGTCCAGGGACACCGATGATTGATTTGAAGTAGTCTGAAAGAGCAGCCGTCTTCCCAGCATGACTGACAACCTCAGCGTCCTGGACTCGTATCATTCGGATGTAGTTGCGCCTGAGTCTCTGGGTTGCATGTGCATGGTGGAACCTTGTGTTGGCGTCGGCTTCCCTGATTGCTTTGTGCTTGCTTCGCTACCTCCAGTAAGCTGCCTTGTCTCTCAGGAGCTCTGTCAGTGTTTGTTGAGCCAGCCGTCTGACATGAAATTCCTGAGGTGACAGGTTTCTTGTTTCTTCGAAATAATCGAAAAGTTGTATAAGAAATTGGCAATTTTGGGTGAGTTCAGTTGGTGCCCTGTTACACCGTGACCAAACCTTAGCCGCCGCCCTGGCCGCCTTGATGCACGCGACCAGACCGCCCGCAGCGTCAGAGCGTGCCGGCGCCTGCTGCCATGCCTGAATAACATTTGGAAGGAAGGATTGCTTGCGGAGCCAACCGTTCTCAAGCCGGAAGTGGGAAGCTTTAGGGAGGTCGGTTGAGAGAGAAAGGAGAAGAGGAGTATGATCTGATGTAGGTTGGGGTAAGGAGGTAAGACCGGTCATAGGGAAAATTTGGTTGAGTTCATTGTTGGTGAGAGCACGATCAAGCTTGGCGAGAACAGGGAAGGGTTGTTTGTTGGACCAGGTGTACAGCCGATCTGAGAGCATGACCTCACCAACTCTGAGATCGTGGATGGTGTCGTTGAAAGCGGTGGCAAGGGAGGAGTTGATTCGCCCATTGTTCTTTTCCGATGGGCAGCGCACAAGGTTGAAATCGCCTAGAAGGATCCAGGGCCCATTTACAATAGCTGGAAGATCACGAAGGTGTTGGAGGAAAGGGATGGACTCGATATGATCGGAAGGTCCATAAGTGTTCGTAACCGTGAAGTCAAGATTAGAAGCATTGCAAGTGAATTTGGTTGTTAAGGTGAACGGTTTGAGGAAGTGGCTGTGAATGGTGAAAAGAGCGGGGTCCCAGGCTGTGACCAGACCACCACGAGTGCCATCAGCCGGAGCAAAGACGAAAGAGTTAGAGAATGTTGGCGGAAGGAAAGTTTTTGCTTTGAAGGCGTCAATGTTATCCAGTTTGGATTCCTGGATGCAGATAACAGCCGGTCTAGCATTTGAGAACACACCGCGAACCAAGTTGCATTTGTCCGAGTCGCCTAAACCACGCACGTTCCAGAAAACCACGTGAAAACAACGATTGTTCGAGTTCATCTAGTACAAGCAGAACACCAGGAACATACAAAGGTGGAAGAAACAACAAAGATTACAACAAAACGAAAAGATAAACAGGTAGGTGCAATCCCAAGGTTGTAGCCCCAGCGACCGTTGGGGTGGGAGTGCAAGCCGCCGTTGAAGCAAAGCTTTGTCATGGGGAACTCAGGGCGCCGGGCCGTCAACGTCGACGTTCTTGCAGTCCAGCTTTGCCGCGCTGACCAGCTTCCTCAGATCAGCAGCACCGATAGGCAGGTGGTTGCAAGAGAGGATGTTCTTGGAGGAGACATGCTTTTTGAGCGCTTTGGAGCAGGTGGAAAGGGAGTTTAGCAGAGCTTTGCGCTGCACAGCTTGGGTGGTCATGTCCACAAACTTAGCCGGAGCCTTCGCGGCTAAGCGGGAGCTGGAACGGCGCACAGCCGGGACCTTAACCCCCGGGCGCGAGCGGCGACGACTGTAAGTGATGACAGGTGTGCTGAGGACGCGCTCTGGCGAGTTCGCGGCCACAGGGGAGTCAACCAGCGAGAGAATCGGGCTGGATGGGGAAGAGTTAGCATGTATTTCAGCTGCTGGGGCAGAAGCAGGCAACAGGAGTAGCCTGGCGAGCAGCAAGGCAAGACCCAACACCTGAGAGGAGGTCCGCCCAGCTTGGAGCAAGGCTGAAGTATGAGGTGCTCCAGCAGTAGGAGGAGCTCCTACAGCCAAGGTGGCCGCGCAAAGAGGATCGAAAGCAAGGTGCCTAGCCGGAAAGGCGGCCGTACGCTGGGGGTGGTACATTGCGTTTAGGTGGTGCGGCGACGGGCGCAACTGACGTTGGCCCGAGAGGGGACCAATAGGACCGAGATTCGGCCCCGGGGAAGGAGGGGCTGGAGGGCCAAAGAAACTTGCCAAGTTCCCGCGCCCGTCGAGTTGGAGTTCACGGGGCCAGACTCTGATCGGCATGATCTTGGCCACCGCCCCGAACCTGCCAACCCCCCGAGCACTGGAGATTCTGAGCTCCCGTGGGAGGTCGAGACGGTCGTTGATCTCCAGAAGCAAGCGCAGCGGCCCAAAGTTTTCCCCGGAAAGACTCTCGGGGTCAACCTCAACCACGTTGCAGAAAGAGGAGAAGCACTCCTGGATCTTGCCATCGTACCAATGCTCGATTGGAAAGTCCACGACGGCGACAAAGGCAAGCCAAGTAGGAATGCGGAAGAAACGGTCGGAGGTCTCTTCCGGCCTTTCGAAGTAGAGCACGTGTCCATCAAAGGTTAAGGGAGACAGACGGTGCAAGGACTCACGGTCCGAGAAATTGGCGCAACGAAGGAGCATGGCTCCCCTGGACGAAGGAAGGAGGTCCACGGGGAGTAGAGGGCGGACATAGCTAAGGGCATTGCGGATGAGGGCACTGACCTCGAGCATCTGCACCGGCGGCTCAATGAACGCAAACAGCATGCGCTCACTGAGTTCTGGGCGGCCAGGGGACACCCAAGCTTCCGCGAAAGCTGGGCGCCCCAGCTGCCAGGAGTCGCCATCAAACCCGGAGTCGGAGCTTTGAAGATCCCCGCTTTCCACCTCTTCCTCGGAAGAGCCGAACGTGTCGGTCCCCGCCTGGGAACCACGGTTAGCCTGGCCAGGCAACAGTCGGCGTAGATCCTGGCCAGGCGACCGCGCGGACGGCAGAGGTCCCTCCGAGGGCTCTCCGTTCGCCGGCCTGGTACCACGGTTGGCCTGGTCAGGCAGTAGGTGACGTAGATCCTGACAGGTCCATCCAAGGGCCCCCCGCTCGCTGCCCCCCCGGAGCCGGCTTTCGCGGCACCCTCAGAGCCGAAGCACGCCCCAGTGACAAATTTGTCGATGCAGGGCTGTAGCCCGAGAGCTTCGACGGAGGGAAGAGCAGCTGAGCTTGAGGCCACCATGTTCTCCGGCAGGAAGGCGGCAGAAGACTGGAAAGTGAACTCTTCAGGGTCCACTCCGGCGTTGTCGGAAGGAGTGGACGGCGGTGACCGCGGCGCCGGCGCCGAACGAGCGCGCGCCGCCCGAGCAGTCCCTGGGGAGCAGAGGCGGTTGGCCGCTGCGCGGAGAAGACGGCGAAAAGGCATCTTGCAGTTTGGACTGCGGTGCCCGAACGCGAGGCACCGACGGCAGCGAACCGGATCACGGCAGTCGTCGACTACGTGATCGGAGGAGAGGCAGCGAAAACACCCCTTGTTGGGCGGGCGGGGCTTTAGGGTTTTGACAACCATAGGTAAGGGCTGGGGGGGAGAGCGCGCGACCTCGAGGTAAGATCGTGGCCCCAGCGCATTGAAGGTGCACGTCTTGGGCACACCTGCTTCCTGACCAGGGACAAGACCTGACGCCGCGCCCCTAGCAGGGGACATAGTGGAGGAGCAGGGGAAGGGGATGGGAAGCTGAACCAAAAGATTTGCCGGTACAGAGCCCAGCTGTGGCGCAACGAAGGCCTGAGTGGCACGGTTTTTGGCGATTTCACGTTGAGCAGAAGTTATTGCAGTGGTTGGGCCCGTACGGGTTGCAATAAGTGCTGTAGCTGTTGGGGGCAGGCGCTGGAACGCCCGCGCCGCCGCGTCGAGAGAGGGGTGGAGGAAGAGTTCAACGTCGGCGATGCGTAGAACGCCGAGGACCAGCAGTACATTCGCAATATTCTGGCAAGACACGAGGAACTCGAACACGCCGTCTACGACCCCGCGAACGTCTAGGCGACTCGGACAAGGAACCAACAGGAAACGCAGCGAGTTCTTGATGAAGCAAGTATTGAAACGAGGATGGCGAGAGGGAGGAGTTACCCAGATAGGCACCGGAGAAGGAGACGGAGCGAGCAGATTCGGAACCACGGTAGCGAAGTGGTCGGCAAGGATCTTGTTCTGGAGCTCGAGGCGGGCAGGTGCAGGCCGCACGACGACGATTCGACGACGGCCGGCGGTGAGGTCGTGGGCGTCAAGACGACGCAGGCGGGGCACGGCCTCCGAGGGAAACCGAGGGAGAGGGGGGCGGTAGAGTTAACGGCGGTGGAGGTGGCGGCGGTGGAGGAGGAGGCTGCGGTGGTGGAGGCGGTGGTGGTGGAGGTGGTGGTGGTGGTGGCGGCGGTGTCAGCGGCGGCGCGGAGTCGCCCACCGGGCCACCGTCGCTAGGGCTCTCGAGGTCACTCATCCGCAGGAAAGCTACCCCTGCAAATATGTTATCATATCTGTTCTATTGTTGGGTAGGATGTAGGCACAAAAATACATCAGATTTGTTGGATAGGTCCTACTGATTACAGGTGCTGAAAATTGTATAAGTTGGGACCATTATGTGCTCTAGGAGACTGGGCTGTTAGATAAACTCCGTAGGTCCTATACTTTTACTGATCTACAGCTATTGAAAACTTTCTAAGATAGGGTCCTTGTGTGCCACAGGCAACTGATTCTTTGTATGTACGCCAATACTTTGTGGGAACAATGTAGGGACAGAATAATACATTGAGCACTGTACAATCATGTTACCGTAAAAGGATTGCTAAGCTTAGGGCCAAGTGGGCCCATGATTTAATGGAGGCTTCTCATGCTAATCAGAAGATTGTACTATTTTGAGCTGTTTCAACTTACAAGTAGCTCTGGTTGTCCCAGCTACACCAGTACAGAGGTAGGGAAGCTCATCATTTCCAGTTGGAAGCTAGTACCTGTTACTTCCTAGTGAGAGCATAGCACTTCTATTTGGATTTCTGAATTTGCATGCATGTTGATTTTTCTCTACCTTTTCGTTTGGCAAGACTAAAAAAGTCTATGTGCCATCTCCTCAACTGCCTTGCTGCTGTCAGTTAGGACCTAGGAGTAATATATCTTCTCCCCTTGTAGGCAGCTGACCCAATAGTAGGTTGACGATGGAGTGGCCTCTTTTGTCAATCTATGCATTTATAAACCATCTGTTGTCAAGTTTTTCTAGTTCAACATGAACAAAGAAAGGATATATGCCTCATGTACATATAGTTCATCTATCTGTCATTCTATCATACACGTATAGTTGAACTTCAGTATAATATTTGTTTCTCACACAATTGACAGAAAAGAATTGTTCCTACTAACTGGATTACGTTATGTGGTTCCTACCCTTATGCAAGAAGATCCACATCATCTGAATTGCCATAAAAAAGAAGAAACTAATTCGAAGCATTCCATTTATTTCTGTTTCTACCTGTTGTTGAAACCTAAAAGGTTAAAGAATGGTTGTCTATTGCTCTCATGGATCCTGCCTTATGTTTTGATGTGCATCCCATTTAACCACTCTGCCCTTCCATCATTTCTCGAATCTGAAAACAAAGTCAACAGACCATGCACTGAGTTTTTAATGGTTTGGGATCAGTGACTGGTTTAGCCAATGCATGTATCACATTTTCATATCTGCACTTTGCTCCATAATTCTAATTTAGTATGTCGATTTGTTAAACAATATTTGACATTCTCATTTCTCAGATCAGATGGCTTATGATTCATGGACCAATGGACCAGGACTTTGTGCAGACTGCAGATCCTGCATCAGCAGTAGGTGAGTCCCAGTCTGATAATAAATATCGGACCGGCAAGAAGGGGGCAAAATTATGAGATTAAGGTTGCATTCCATGTGAATTTTTTATTCGCCATATAGTTTTTGGACGTTGCAATTTAAGAGCTGTTAGTACGTAGTTGGTACCTAACAAAAATGTGTTCTAAGCCTATGAACAAAAATGGAGACACTAGCCATGTGACAGGGGAGCAAGGTTTTGCTTCGTTTAGAATCGCCATTAGTCGATCTCTCAATCATTAGGAGGTGAATCCATTTGTTTTCGTACTTAATTCTGTAGGTAATAAAGTCACAAACTTTCCACTGTGTTCCATTGGAGTGTGAGATCTCGGTAGTTGTTGGCACTGGTGTGTGCTTTGTTGTAGGACCGTACTATTTTTATTTTTATTTTTGCTCATCATCCATTTCACATGTCAGGGGACCATGGGCATGATTCTCTGATCCCTCCACACATTTGTTTATCCAGTTATCACTCTGAACTCTGAACCAACATTTAATCATTTATTTTTTGCAAGAAGACTATTCTTTGCCATTGAACTATTGCCAAAGTCCGATTTTTGCCATCATCAAACTCTAAATTTCTGTTCATTGAACATTTGAAATCGGGCAACTTTTTGTCCTCGACTGGTTTTGAAGATGGTTTTTGCCTACATATGTGTGCATTTTTCTAAAAATAATAAAACTATGATTAAACCTCTTAAAAACATAAATAATTTATTTTAAATCATAAAAAACCTGCTGCCCCCTCCATGTCATCATACCCAGTAGCAGGTTCTGAAAACTGTTGAAGATCAGGAGATCTGGTTCTCCAACAGTTTGCCAAAAATTACTTGGCAAATCTTATGATTTGGCAAGTGGCTAAAACATATAGCAAGTGAAAAAAGATTGTATCTCCAACAGTTTGTCATTTGAGTTTGGTAAAAACAAAACACTCATACAATAAACTGTACGAAAGGAATTCGACGCTCTATAGGCAGAGAGAGAGAAGAGATGAAGACGGCAAGAGAAGCACTACCTGCACCTTGCCACTACTCACTATATTCACTGTAGCTACGTGTGTGTTTGTGTTGCGTGCTGCAGTGCATCCACTCCTTTGACA
>Ga0182004_10001513_pt1 | contig 17125 bp, 10 predicted proteins | sample Sormic07211540_1_FD_120479 | JGI IMG/M metagenome (GOLD analysis project Ga0182004, IMG submission 120479) | Endophyte microbial communities from Sorghum bicolor roots, Mead, Nebraska, USA - 072115-40_1 MetaG | ecosystem: Host-associated > Plants > Roots > Unclassified | place: USA: Nebraska...
TAGAACTTTTATAGTAGAAAAATAGGCTCCAACAGATGTGCTATTTGGTTTTGTAAAATAGAAAGTTTGCTATCCCTTGATTTTCGTTGGCCATATATAGCCAACCACTGGCACTAGCTATCTCATAGCAAGGCTGTAGTAAACCTCTTCTTTTTTAAGAAGTTATCTATTTTACAAAATGGCTAAACATTAGAATTTGACTACTCATTTTAGCCAAGCTCTTGGAGATGCTCTAAGGGGGTGCTTGGGACTGCTCTGCTCCACATTTTTCAACTCCACTCCACATTTTTTAGCCAAACAGTTTTAGCTCCACGCACTGAGTTTGAGAAAAAAGGGTAGAGTTGTGAGAGCACCTAAAGAGGTACTTCACAAACTCCAGTTTTTTGTGGAGCAGTCCCAAACACCCCCACTGTCTTCTGAGCTCCGGAGTGTTTAGTTGTGTGTGTCGGTGTCCCTTGTGGGGTGCCCTGCCTCCGCTTTTATAGCCACAAGGGGAGGTGGGGCTTTTACATGTCTAAGTCTAGTCTTCTATTCTTGATACGTAGGGGGGTCACGACGTCGGCACTGTGGAGGTCTGTCGCCACGTCCTTGCATTAGTAGCAGCGACATGGTTGTCCCTGTTGGCGGCGTCGCCGAGCCCTATTTGGATAGTGGCCATCTGATCCGAGGCCCTGTGCTCCGTCCTGCAATAGTGGAACAGTAATTGCCAGAAATTGGTGACAGTGGTGCGAGTTAACGCCACCCAACCCTCTCCCTGTCGTGCCGTATTCACAGTGATAGGGGTAAGACGTCATAGGGAGGGGAGTTGTTGGAATAATGGGCGTCGTGTCCTGCCACGGCGTGGGAGGCATGGCCCGTGTCACGTCAGGGGTACGGCCACTGTGCGTGAGAAGCCTGGCGCCGAGGCCGAGGCTCGGGTGAGGCGTTGATTGCACTCGAGGCCGGGGCCCGAGCGAGGCGTTGATTGCGCTCGAGGCTGGGGCTCGGGCGAGGCGCTGATTGCGCTCGAGGCCGGGGCTCGGGCGAGGCGTCGATTGCGCTCGAGGCCGGGGCTCGGGCGAGTCACTAGTTGCGATATGGCTCGGGTCTTACTGCTTATCCCTATAGATTTAATTCTCTTTTTGCCTCTTTTTCCCTCTTGGTTAGGGTATCCCGTTTTATGGTACCCAACAGCTACATTGTCAACATGCTGGCATAGAACATTGACATCATGCATTTCCAGGGCGTGACAATAACGTGAAGTTGTCGTACCAGGTGTGTTACCTTTATAGATTAGTGTCCTGCAGGCTGTAGTCTCTGAATACCCCAAGCTTAATGGTATGCCAGTCCAGCTCTGCAAATGTTGGACCAAAGCTGAGGCTTTGTTTAGTTCACCCCCAAACCAAAAACTTTTCAAGATTCTCCGTCACATCGAATCTTGCGGCACATGCATGAAACAATAAATATAGTCAAAAACAAAAATTAATTACACAGTTTATCTGTAAATCACGAGATGAATCTTTTGAGCCTAGTTAGTCCATAATTGAACAACATTTACCACAAACAAATGAAAGTGCTACAGTGACTGAAAATTTTTCATTTCGCCAACTGAACAAGGCCTAAGCATTGTCAAAGTCATTGCAAAGGCTAAGAGGAGAATGAAGAGCCACTTTTTCACAGGCCACAGGATTGGAATCTGGAAACTGGTTGGTGGTATATAGTGACTATACATGGCCAACTAGGTCGTCCAGGCATGGCAAGGCAGTGGCACAGCGGGGCACTGCATGATGGGGCACGACAGCGCAATCATGGCATGCCTGATAGTGCTACCATGCTAAGGTCGCGGACCACACATGACACTATGGCCTGTTAGTCGTGCCGTGCTGTGCTGCTAGGCACGGTAGTCCGGCATGCCACCTCGTGCCAGCTCGAAGGTGTCGCCCAAGACGGGTCGTGCCGGAGGCCTGGGATGCGCACGCTGTCATCACGCTCGGAGTTCGGGGGTACGGTGCCACCACCGCTGCCGTGCTTGCCGTAATCATCACGTAGCTAGGAGCTTGGGGACGCACCGCCGTCGCATGTTTATGCCTGTGCTGCCCATGTTGTGGGCAGATGCGCCATGGTGGAGCACCATCATCGTGGGGACGCCGAGCGAAAGGAGCCCTAGACAGGGAGGATGCCAGGATGGAGGTAGAGTGGTCGGGGAAGAAGAGAGTGGAGGGGGCAGGAGGGGGCAACGGATGAGGTACAAGCCGCGAGGGACGGGAGGCAAGCCAAGAGCGACGAGATGCAGACGGCAACAGAGTGAGCGATTGGGATATAAGAGCTGGCTAGGGTTAGAAATTTCTATTTATATACTACATCCAACGATTGTAATGTATAAAGGATCATCCAACCTAGAAGATTAGGGCCCGCACGGGCACTGCAGGCTGAAGCCGTGACCTATGACACGATCGTGCTAGGCACAGGCACAATGTGCCATGCTCGGGTCATACTTTTCCATGTCAATGCGGACTCTGTGGGCCTAACTCATTTGGCCAAATATAATAGTGACGCATCGTACATTATGCCTACACACTATTTATATCATGTAGCAGAACCAAAAAAAAAATGCTAGAAACCTTCCTATCTCGAGCTCGCGAATAAATGTTTGAAATCTTCATGTGTTAGATACCAAAATAAATGCTTTGATATCTTTTATGAAGAAATATTTGCATTACAATGCACATGTCGAATAATTTCGCATAGAAAACCATATATATGCAATCACTCTGGATATGTTTTTTCAGAAATGTCATCTCCGTTGTCTGTATACATCTAAGACAGTTAATCCACTAATAAAAGACTGTATACAATGTAGAACAAACCGATTTTTAAAGCTGTGGATATCCAGGTCCGTCCAGTGGTTGGCTTTATTGGCTCGATCAACGATAGGTACTCCCTCCATCCCAAATTAACTATTATTATTGATTTTTATGGCATATGTTCAATTCGATTTAAAGAAAAATATGTACAATATTTATATTTCTAAATAAATTTGTAGAAAAACTAGATTGAAAAATCTTTCCAATGCTATTAATTATATAATATAATTATTATTTTTTAATATATGTTTAGTCAAAATTGTTTTTTGAAAAGTGTAAATAACAGTTATTTTTGGATTGAGGAGTACCCATCATCTACCTCGTCCATAGATTCGTATCTCAGTGAGGCCAGTCACTTTTTGATCAGTTTGGAACGGGTAGGCCATGACAATTTTGACAACTAAGGCCTTGTTTAGTTGCGAAAAGTTTTTGGATTTTGGCCCTATAACATTTTCGTTTGTTTGTGGCAAATATTGTCTAATCATGGACTAATTAGGATCAAAAGATTCGTCTCGCGATTTACATGCAAACTGTTCAATTAGTTTTTGTTTTTATCTATATTTAGTGCTTCATGTATGTGTCGTAAGATTTGATGTGACGGGAAATCTTAAAAACTTTTTGGTTTTTGGGTGAACTAAACAAGGCCTAAATCTGTCAATGGGAGAGGGTGGAGGGAAAAAAGGACTATGAGAAATTGGTTAGGACAGACGAGAGGAGAGCGCCGACATATAAGGGTGACCGGTGAGGAAGGAGGCCACGTGGATGAAATGTTTAGCGAACTCGTCTTGTGGACTCCAATAACTTTATAAGATGTTTTTTTACTGAACACTTTTTTTAAAATAGCTTCATAGCTGAAGTTATTTTTCTTCTCCTCTCACAAAGATATGAGTTGAAATAAAGCTGAAAAAAAAATAGTTTATTCTAGCTTTCTTTATTTTTTTTCTTTTATCAATGCATGAAACTGTTAGTAAAGCTGTTTTGCCAAACAACTTTTCCAAAACAGTCCAACTTTACCTAAAAAGTTGTTTATGAAGCTCATTTCTAAAAAATCAACTTCACCAATGAAGCTAAATTGTGCCAAACATGACCTTATTTTTTTTAGTAAAATCAAAGGTGCCATGAAGCCACGTCAAAGAAAACTTGTGTGCCAATGGAGTAAAAATTATATCAAGCTAAATAAGTTAGTGCTGGAGTTTTCAATAATACAAAGATTTTTTAATAGGCATCTCCCTTTTGGGTCGACACGGCTCTACTAAAACCCGTCTTTAAAAATGGTTTACGAGCTCTCCGTCTCTAGAAATCAATATTAAGTAGATGAGTTTTTCAGTTGCCTCTAAAAATATCTTCTATTTTTTTAGAGGTGCTTTCTAGACATGTTATTTTTATAGACGGCTAGGCTTTGTAGCCGAGGCGGTTGTCCACGTTTAAAAATAGGTCTAACATAGTAAAATTCATAAATTTTATAAATAAAGTTTGATAAAGACAAATTTATATCAAGGTTGTAGTACTCACAAATATCTATAAGTTTATAGTTGATAATTTATTATTTCAGTTTGTTTAGTGTATGAAAAACATATTTAAAATATTTAGATTTTCAAATTGAAAATTGTTTTTTTTTTCCAATGACCCCAGATGTGGAAAAGACATAAACCAAAGTTGTGGTACTAGAAATGATCTTCGTCTTAGTAGTTGCCAATTTTTTAATTTAAAGTCATTTAGCGCCAGATTTTTTAAAAAATTTTCATATTTTAAAATTACATATTTTTTAAAAAATTTCAAAATACCGCAGATAGTAAAATGTCCTAAACTAAAGTTGTACTTTGGTGCTTAGTCACAACTAAATTTGAGGTGCATATCATGAGCTTGATCTGCCGCGATTGCAAGCACGCGTATTCGTTCAGGATGCTGTCTGGTGGGTTTCTCCTAGGTTTTTTTTTTCTTTTTTTGCCTATATAAGAAATTCTAAATAACAATTTCTACATGTGGCTAGATTTTGACCCACGGTGGCTGCTGTAGCTAGAGATCGATTTTTAGAGGAGGCTAGACATCAACCTCTAAAATCATTAATTTCTAGTAAACGCCTCTACAAACTATCTACCGCTGCCTCTAAAAAGCAGTAGTGTGTAAAACTAATTCTGTTAGGCCTTGTTTAGTTTGCAAAAATTTTGGTTTTTGACTACTGTAGCACTTTCGTTTTTATTTGGTAAACATTGTCCAATTTCGGAATAACTAGGCTCAAAAGATTCATCTCATAAATTACAGATAAACTATACAATTAGTTTTTATTTTTATCTACATTTAATGTTCCATGCATGCGACTAAAGATTCGATGTGATGGAGAATCTTAAAATTTTTTGCGAACTAAACAATGCCTTATATATCGGAAAGTACCTTTTGTTATTCTTTAATTCATTGCAGTGAACCTAACTAAAAAAACAGTATTTAGATCAATAATGAAGCGAACTGTGGTTACATTACAATGGAGATGACACGAGGGAAGTTATAAAATTGCTGTGTGAGAGTCTTGCTCGTGTAATTAATGTTTAGCGAAAATTGAAAAGTCAGCCGATAACAACGGGATTGCAGCACGTGCACGAGTGCGATGGCAGGATTGTAGCACGTGCACGAGTGTTGTTGGTGGGAAGACAGCTTCTTGTCACAATCGGGAACTTGAGAGGTCCGTCTAGCACAGCTAAGACAAGGGAAAAAGCAGTTTCCCTTTCAGATTTTTTTTAGCTATGCCCTTCGACTATAGATTTACCAAAATATGGTTCTAGCTCGTAATATAAATCTATAAAATCTACAAATTTCGTCAAGGAGTCCTCAAAAACTCTTTACTTTATGGGGTCGAGAGAAATTATACCCCTTGCCACGGCTTTGCACACCCCAATCTCATGTAAAGATGGTAATGGTACCACGATATACGATAACTGACTGGGATTGCACATCCCAATCTAATGTCAAGATGGCAACGCTGCCCCAATATCCGATACCCGACAGGGATTTCATCCATTAAGGGATGTTCGCGGAGTCAAACGGATCTCCATGGAAATGTTCACGGACTGAAACTTATTCCTGTCAGATAAAGCGAGGGTTATAACGTTCAAGCAATCCCTATCCCCATCACCCATCGGGTGACCCGCCTAGCAGGCCAAAAGGAGCCCCCGTACTAGATGTTGAGCCCAACTCAAAATAAAATCAGTCTGGTCCCGCTAGCTTACACCGCCTCACTGATCCTTTTCCACGACTCCTCATGGATGCTGCCGCCCTCCTGACTCACGCTCGCAACACGGAGTCAGAGACGGAGAACGCAGAGTTGGGCCACTGCCCTTCCACATTCGCAGTCTCGCTCCCGCTGCACTCCACCCTCATCGCCATGCCCTCCATTGCGACAACGACACGAAGATCTGGAGACTAAAGGTCAGAGCGATGGCTTGTTCCTGAATCCTGACGTTTCTTCTTGCGGTACCATGGCTCCCTCTATCGACATCAGCTCTCCTACAACCTTGCTACATCGGTTCACGGCTCTGCTTCCCCTCGCCCTTCTACCTTCCCCATGGTGACGCCAATGTGGACGAAGCCACCCTTGACTTGTAGTCAGGTGCGTGGCACCCGTCGGGCCCCCATGACTCCAATCGGAGACGGGGACGGGGACGGGAGAACGAGAGCCCCGACGTGGGGAGCGGGGCAAATCAGAGACATCGGGGATGGGGTTACAGTCCCCCGCCGGGATGTATCTGTTGCCATCTTGAATCTCATACCAGCTCTTTTTGTCTAACATTTCTTCTCCCCACCTTGACTCATCGATGTTTTGCGCCTAACCCGCTATGTCGGCCATCTTCTCACGCTTGGTTGGCCGCTGCGCCGGACCCCAATGCGCTCGGTTGTCTAAGTGGTGCCATGCCAGCCGCTGTGCCCAACCCGCCTGCGCCCAACCGTGTCTTTCCCCATGTCTTGCCATGAATGTGTCAATGTTCTGTGCTTGTTGGCTTTGCTGCATGAGCCATGTCTTTCCACGACAGGCGGCCGTTGGGCTGCTGTGCTGAGCCATTTCCCATGCGTCTGGCCGTGGACGCACCAGAGTTCCACATTCGGTCATGGCCACCCATTGCGCCCACGCAATATTTTTGTCCTCTTTTATTTTGGCCCCGAATAATCTTTAAAATTGCATATGAATTCAAATCTACGGTGGAGATCTCCTAAATAGCCCAAATCCATATATAGCAGAGCGCTGGTGCTATGGAGTTGCTTTCAGAACGAAGCCGGAGCTCTCCAAAAGTGGCGCTAGGTCAAGGATTTCAAGTATAATTGTACATGTACACCCACAATCCAGCTGCGATTTAGCCGCAAACTAGCACTCCGTAATAAGGCAGCAGGCCCAGCACGCACACACAGGCGCGCCAATGCCCAAAAGAAAGACCAAGCTGAACATCGATCATGGCTTCCCTCTCTTTCCTCTTCCTCGGTGGCGGTGCCTTCTTCTTCTTCCTCTTGGCCACGACCGTGTCCGTGTATACCCACATGTACCAGACAAGCGGCAACGCCAACGACAGCGGAGCTGCTACCACGCACCTTCACTTCTACATGCACGACGAGTACGCCGGCCCACGCCCGACCGCCATGCGCGTCGTGTCCGGCCGCTCCCTGCTGCCACCGGCCTCGTCGAGCGACGGCGACACGACGGCGGCCGAGACGTCGCCGTCGTCGTCGTCGTCGTCGTCGCGTCGTCAGTTCGGGGACATCGCTGTGCTTAACAACGCGCTGGACGGAGGAGCCCACGATCGACAGCGCACGCGTGGGCACCGCGCAGGGGTTCGGCGTGCGCGTGTCCGAGGGCGGCGTCGTGTCGCACGTGACCGTGCACCTGGTCCTGGATGCCGGCGAGCACCGGGGGCAGCTCCGTCACGGTGAGCAGCCGCATCGACGTGGAGGAGAAGGTGCGCGAGTCGGTGGTCGTTGGCGACACTGGGCGTTGCCGGTTCGCGCGCGGGTACGTGATCACCAGGAACTACAACTACGACCTTGGCCACGGCGGAGTCGCCGAGTTCGACGTCTATTTGCTCAACTAACTTCCTTGACTTGAAGGCATTTGATTTGTCTGTATAAGCATCAATCTCAACATATATCGTACGTACGCAAATTTTTTTACCGTGTAATAACTGTCCATATGGTGTTTACTAGTATACGCTGAAGCATGCATTTGAGTTGAAATGATTCACTACTAGCGAACTCTGGCTTCTACCACCTCACACCCTTTTCACTATGTCGAAAACATGTAACAGTACGAGATCAAAAGTCATTACTGGTCCTTGAGCCGCCTCACTGATGACTCTTGAGCAAAGGTGAACAAACAGAAACAGATGCATGACTTTATCAATGAAGGTGGTCAGGGGGCGTAAGAAATTAAACTTAAATGTTCAAACCAAAAAGGAGGGGTGAATTTGGTCGATAAAACAATAACATAGGCCAGACATGACGACATAGTATAGATAGATATTGATGATAAAAGTTTTATGAAATAAAATGAAACGAGTTTTTAAGAGAATGAAACTTGTCCGCACTTTTTCAACACACTAGTTGCAGGGCGCGCGCCATCGCGCGCATGTGCAATGATACGTGAAATTTTAAATAGAAAATATGTAGGGTAATGAGGTAGAAAAGGCAATAAGAGCACATTCAGTTTTGTACATAGCTAATTAACTATAATTAAAGTTATGATAGACTATCTAATATAGAAACAACCGGCTGAGGAGCTTGATAGGATAAATTTTTCTTGGGGTGGACTGGAATCCTTCTTAGCTTTATAGGAGCAGGAGATCAGGTCCATTGGCTCGAGGAGACCTGACGGCTGCCGCCTTTGGCTTAGTGCTTAGACTCGTTGGACCTTGATCTGCATTAGATAGACACGGTGATGACGTAAAATGTATCTGGACGTGTGTAATGTAGGATATCCCGTATCATCCTTTGCAGTAAGAAAAGCATGCAAAGCAGGAAAAAATTGTTAGCTTCACTCCAAATTATCAATCTTCACTTTCTGTAGAAACTGTGTGCGTTGTCAATCTGTACAGACTGATTTTTTTTTTAAATAGGTAAACCTGAGTATTGTACTGATTTTGTAAATAACTTAATAAATGATGAGCATAGCAAATAGTTAGAAGGACATAACAAAGTGCCATGTGTTTAGAGGAAGAAAGTATTAAAAAATTTAGAATCACAAGCAGCGTCGGAGTCAGCAGTTATGACATTTCTCGTGGCCGGGAAACTGGTCATCTACAACCTACAAAACAATAGGAAACACAAGAAGAACAAACACACTAACTCCTCGTCATCATGCATCAAACTACATGTTGGTCTTATTTTCCTGGTACTATAAATGATGAAGACGGTAGGGTTGACCAACACACTAACATCTTTCTTAGGTAACAAAACTGCATTTTAGTTTGGTAGACCAAATAATATGCTACAAATTATTAATTACTGCCATATGCTAAATGTCTGCTATGCCACAAATAGCTTTTCTGAACCAGTACCAAAATTTGCTCTGAGGAATGTAACAGCATAAAAATCAGGCACAACGTACCTGGTAGGTCTGCTGTAGGGCGGCTTGGTTGAACGTGTAACCTGAGCAAGTATATAAATTGGATTTTAAATAGTAACATCGTGGGACTACTGCTCCCGAACAGCATATACCTATATCGACTATTAAGATTTTTACTCTGTTAAGAATAGGTTGAGGAAAATAAGGCCAACATGGAACCTAAGGAAACAAAGAATTTTTGTGTAAAACACAAAGCAGAACCTAGAAAGTAATATGGTCATTCATCAAAACTTAGGAGGTCTATGTGTTAGTGTATGAGAGACAGACAAAATAGAGAAAAATAATAGAGTAAGCGGCATACTGGTTTGTCAATAACATGAATTGTCCAAAGGGGTTTGGAAGGACACGCTTGTTTTAACCAAGTACTAAAGATTCCTGCAAGGAGAAAGAAGCTTAAAATATTTAATAAATAATGGACATGACCAGACTTTATGACATGAACTTTATTACTAACCGAACTTATGGATGAGAACATACAACCATAGACAAAAACATGGACTACTAACTGTATTAAGGCAGTGCCACCAACAATTTCTAATATACAGCTGCCTACTATGTTAGTATAATAGATCTTCTTTCGGTATAAGAATTACCATATGTAAAATGCACCCAACCCTCATACTCCATTTTGTTTTGCTAGCTTTCCTCCATTTGTATGGAGGACACTATTTATTATGTACAAACACTATTAGTATTGACTTACTTATACTGTCACTAAATATCACAACAAAGGAAAGTGCAGTGCCTGGGTTTTTTATGGTGACACATAATGCGTGTAGACATTTTATTGAACTTAAGGACCGTTCAGTAAACATACGACTTGCAGATCAATGCTTATTACATGGCTTTGTATCCTATTGTTGATTAAGATACGAGGATCATAAAAGCTTGAAGTTACATGACTGTTATGTCCAAAAATAGCAGATATAAGTGTGTCGAACAACAATATATTCTTGGAAGGTCATCTATAAATACTGTGAGGCGAGGGAACAATTGCATACAACAATGCTTCATGGCTTAACACTAAATTGCATGGTGATGCGAGGTAGCACACTAAATAAAAGATAATTTTTATTTATTAAAAGTAATTAAGCTGAACACAACGGCAGGTCATCAGATCATTTTGATAGTCGTGTAAGGCTTTGGAAATGAAATTTGTATAATAAATGTTAAGTTATGTAGTGACTGAACGTTTAGCAAGTGAAAGTGACTAAAAACAGGCCAAAATTGGTCACATCCTAGAATCATGGCAGCTCAATGTAGTAGGGTTACCTTTTTAAGTGCACATCTTATGGTGGTACAATTCCATTTTCTTTAAACCTGAGATACTTAGAAGCCTTCTTACTGCACAATAAAAGTAGAGGTACTGATCTGTTATACCTATATTTTTGGCGGAGTGCAAGAAGAAAATGTTCAGTACTAATCGCTAAGTACGAACATGAACCTTTCACCTGGATTCTAGATACTATGGAATTATGTTGCCCTTCTCTGTTTGTGGCCATTTTGTCCAAGGAGTCTTGCATAGAAATGACACATATTAGTTGTCATATGATATTTCACTCTAATTCGTAAGAGCTACAGTGCAAAATCTATAGAATATGAAACAAAATTTTCTAGGCACAAATAACAGTTTGGATGCATGAAAATGATGTGAAACCTCTAGTTAATCACTTAATTGATCCATTCATCTTCAGGCCTGAATACAATACACAATGCAGCAGGACATCATCACTGTTAGTTAGTGCTCTTACAAATCGTTTGTTGGTGTCGACGGGCCCCTGATGGCTTGCCTCAGCGGTAAGATCACGTGCAGATCATGGCACATATATGATAATAGTGAAAAAATGGGAATATGAAATTCCAAAGGTTGGATACATGAATAGGCAGGAAATCTTGACATATGTATATTATAGCAATGCAAACCTACAGCCAATACTCCATGTAACCTCACAGTCACTTTGAAAAGGTTGCATACTCTGTATAACTTGATTGTCACATTGAAAAACTTGAACAAATATGAGCAAGCATTATATGCCAGGGGCTGTACCTGAGACCACTTATAGCCCATGAATATGAACCATTAGAATATTATCTTCTATCTTCCAAATGTCACAGATATCAGGGTGACATGACGCACATTACTTCATCAAGAATTAATAACCTGAAAACGAAAATGGAACAATTTCTGTGAGGGGCTTCTACAGTAAAAGGGAAGAAGTTTCTGTAAGTTAAGGTGCAAGCTATTTACAACTTTATTAAGATATCATGGTTAAGGTGGCCATAAAGCAAAAAGGAACTTTAGTAAACACTGTGTAGATGGCCTTTAACTGAAGGTGGAACTGTAATAGATCAATCTGAATCAGCATGAACATAGTTCTGAACATACAAAAAAGAGCAACAATCAATTAGGCCTGATAAATTCGACCAAACTATATGAATCGAGCTATTAACAAAAAAATGCACCCAACCCTGTTGTACATATGGAGTATAAAAAATTAAATAACCCACCCAAAATAAAACACACTCAAAGCAAGCAGCAAGTTCGATGAAGCAAATGGGTACCTAAGAACTAAGAGCTCATGTAGATCTAAGCATTAGGTAACCACACTTCGTAAAAAAAAATATGGATTCAACTTGTAGCAAAAAGATGAGGGCAACCATGTAGGGTTTCATTGAGCATAGGAAGAGTTAAGGAGAGACAGGATGGACACAATCGAGGAGAGGACGATGCAAGGAATGCCGGGAGCCCGTCCGGATGGCTGCGCCGCTGCCCTGGCCGTCAGGAGCTCGCACGGAGGATGGTGGAGGACCACACCGGCGTGTCTTCACCTAGCGCCTGCCGCCTCCTCGGGATAGAAGGGGACAGAGCGAGAGGAGGAGGAGGACAGCGACGAGGAGGACGAGGAGGGCGGTGGCCGCCACCGCGTGCCGCGCCCGTTGTCGTTGCCCTGCGCGTGCGTCGGGAGAGGGAGAGCGATGACGAGAGGAAGAGACGGGAGGGGAAGAGAAAGTTCCTGAATGAGAAGCAGAAGCCGGAGTTCTATATATTTGGTGGATCGGATTCAAACGAGAAGCAGCAAAAGTTACCACAATCAGCTAAAAGCGACGAGAATCTGACAGAAGCGGATTCATATGGAAGCTGCTTCAAGCGATCTGGACCATACGATCGAGGATCCGACGGTTAGGAGATTTCTAGGTGACGTGGACCCAGCTTCTCCTCTTGGGGGCTGTCGGCTTATATAGGGGAGAATGAGTCTCAGAAACTGAAACATGAGACTTCTACGCCGACTGTTGGCCTTAGTGTTATAACTTGAACTGGACAAGATAAATAGATTAAAATAAGTATCTAGCAAGGGGCTAAAAATGGCCGGTTTGGACCATTTATGCACCAATAAGCCAAGTTCTCGCATCAAATTTTGGATCTTTGTTGTATGGTTTATGCAATTGACACTTCTTTTTAATCTGTGGTAATATGCTATAGCGATAGTCATTGCAGCATATACGTGGTTAGTATATATAGCCCCTTTGCTTCACTCACTGCTGGCAGCATCACCCCATAATAAAAAAGATAGTGTGAACTGTAAAAAGGCGTGTTGATTTGAACATCGAAACCACATAGAAACTCAATGGGCCATGGAGGGGTATTATATAGGAAGAAATCTACTTTTCTTCCCCAGTTTTCATGAAAGTTCGTTTTTCCTCCTTTAACTTCAAAACCGCACAAACTACACCCTCAACTTTTCCAACCGTACATTTTACCTCCCTGGAGCGGTTTCGAAGGCGGTTTTGCTACAGTGAAGGTGGTTTTGTCTTTTTATTTTTAAATTTTTTTATCTGAATCTTTGAAAAATCATAGTAAATCACAGAAAAATCATAAAATAGAAAATCTATTTTTTTGTCTCCACATAAGTAGATCTATACAGTAAACATATAATATAGTATGATTTAGTATAAAGTTTTTGCTATAAAGGTTTTGTCTTTATTGTTTTTATTTATTTGGCTGAATCTTTGAAAAATCATAGTAAATCATAAAATAGAAAATCTAATTTTGATTAACTCCACATGAGTATATATACACGATGAACATATATATGGGTATGCTTTAAGTCCGAAAAAATAATTATAGAAGCTACAACTATGAATTTTTTCAATTAATTACAAAAAAGTATAAATCTAAAGCTACAATGAAAAATTTATACTAAAGCATACATATTATATATTTACTGTATAGATATGCTCATATGAAGTCTTAATAAAATTGGATTTTTTTTATTTTTTTATTTTTTATTAATTTACTATGATTTTTCAAATATTTAGCTGAAATAACTAAAAAAGAAAAAGACAAAACATTTATAGTAAAAACTTTAGACTAAAGCATACCATATTATATGTTTATTGTGTATACATCTACTTATGTGGAGTCCAACAAAATTGGATTTTCTATTTTTTTCTGTGATTTACTATGATCTTTTTATAGATTCAGCCGAAATAATCAAAATAAAAAAAACAAAACCACTGTTGCTGTAGCAAACTGTACCGTTCACTATAGCAAAACCGCCTTCGAAACCGCTCTAATGAGATAAAATACACAATTTGAAAAGTTGAGGAAGTGGTTTGCTTAATTTTGGAGTTGATAGAGAAAAACATACTTTTGTAAAAATTCGAGGAGAAAAAGTAGACTTTTTCTGCCTATATATAAGAAAGTTCAACGAGAGGGATATCACAATTGTCCCATGTGTTTTTTTTTGCGAGCAAATTGTCCCATGTGTTAATTGCCTCAAAGGAAAGAGACTTTGAGAGGTACAAGGTATCAAGGTAATACCACTAACAGAAATCGTAGATTCGTAATCTGCAAGTTCACAACGTGGAGTTTGGATTGAATTCCGAATGACCTGCACTCGGACAGACAAAGCCGGACTGAGTCGGTTTCTGCAGCCGCGGGGCACAATCAGTGAGAACCGGACTGGTTGGAATGCCACTACATATCTTTTACCCAAAATTGATCCAAATTTCATTCTTTCTTGTTTCTAATTGCTTCGCCCAATCCAATACAAAATACATTTGGTTTTTTTGGCTGTCAACACTATTGCATTGCATAAAGTAGTGGTCAGGAGATGTCTCTCTCTGTATGGCTGAGACGTCATCCCACCGAAGTAATGCGTCCTGTGAGATTATGATTATATTGTTAAAATTGTCTCGTGTTTCAAAAAACGAATGGATCACAACTGTTTGCCCCACGTGATGAAATATGTTGAGAGAGACTCTTGGGATATATACTACTCCCTCCGTTCCAAATTATAAGTCATTATAAGAATCTTAGAGAGTCAAAACATTTTCAAGTTTAACCAAAATTATAGAGAGAAATATTAAGATTTGTAATATAAAGTGAGTATACTACAAAATATAATTAAGGGCTCGTTCGTTTATGGCTATTCCTGGCTAGGAATAGTTCTTGGTGAAGATTGACTATACAAATTACACTAGCATTCCTAGTAGGAATGGTTACCGGTCACCATTCCCTCCCAAACTAACACTGCCTAAGGAAGAATCTAATGATACTTGGTTAGTATCATAATAATTATTCTTTTATTATATAAATTTGGTCAAATTTAGAATAGTTTGACTTTCCAAAATTTTTGAAATAACTTACAATTTGAGATGGAGGGAATATCTATTATACTAGTACTAATGGGAGGTCCTCAACGGAGTTTATTTCAACACCATTTCTCGTGAAACCCACAAATTAATATCGAGAAAAAAAAATCAATTCTCAAAAAACAAATAACGAGAAAAATTAATCGGAAATATTTGGTCATTAATTCGATGTAAACTCTAATCATTGTTTTAAATTATAGCCATTTTTTGTTTTAAATTATAACCATTTTTGGCATACACCTTTGAAAGTTGACAGCGACTCCTGCAATGCAGGATGCGACAGTACTATTTAGGCGCCCATATAGCTAGCGTACAGCTCTGGCCAACAAGCAAAGCATAGCTCAAAGCAAGCTCATCGATTGTCATCATGGCTTCCCTCCAGTCCACCATCTTCCTCGGCGCCGCCTTCCTCCTCGCCGCAGCTGTCTACTTCCGCAGCCTCGACACGGCCGGTAGCCGCAGCGCCACCACACACCTCCACTTCTTCATGCACGACGACTACACCGGGCCGCACCCCACCGCCATGCGGATCGTGTCCGGCAGGTCCCTCTTGTTACCCACGGCGTCCAGCAACGACGGCGGCGCCGCCAACAACGACAGCGCCACGGCTGGGAGCACCCTGTCGTTGCTGTCATCGCCGCGGCAGTTCGGCGACGTCGTGGTGCTCAACAACGCGCTGACGGAAGGCCCCCGTGGTGACAGCGCGCGCGTCGGCACGGCGCAGGGTTTCGCCGTGCGCGTGTCGGAGGGCGGCATCGTGTCGCACCTGACCATGCACATGGTCCTCGAGGCCAGCGAGCACCGCGGCAGCTCCGTGACAGCGAACGGCCGCATCGACATGGATGCCAAGGTGCGTGAGTCGGTGATCATCGGCGGCACCGGAAAGTTCCGGTACGCGCGGGGGTACATGCTCACCAGGAACTACGACTACGACCTTGCCCGTGGAGGCGTTGTCGAGATCGATGTCTACGTGCGGCACTAGCTTTTTGAGTTCATTGGTTCATGTGTGTGTCGATCGGGTCGTCGTTCACATTATTGCTGTGTCGTTGCATGTAGAACTTGCTATCCACGGGTGTGCTTTTTAATGTTTCTTTGGTATACGTGCCACCTTGTTCATCTATAACTGTTGAATAATTACGTCAAATCTACTTTGTACGTGTGCTGGCATGTGTAGTCGTCCTTTCCAAATCAATAATATTGTATTAGATATGTCTGGTAAACCTCCTTTGTTTCTTTCTATCGAAATGAAATGAACAAAATGATAAACTAGAATGGCAACTAAAGAAAGATGAGTGCGAGCCTCAAGGACCGGAAACGACAGTTAGAGAAGAGATGAATAGGAGCCTTAAATTTTCTTGAAATATTTGGCTGCTATCCTAAAACCACCGCCAAACACAAGCAACTTGCCAAGACTAAAGTATTGTAGCCAACTTGTGACAAGAGTACCTAAAATGATTCTTTGGAATGGTATAAAATCAACGCAAGAACACGATTTGGAGTTCAGACGATCAAACTAGGAGCGAAACGGAAAATAATGGCTGACAATAATTAGACAGAAAATCTGCTGAAAAAATTCTGGTTGGCCTGGGCCACTTGGCTCTGCAGAGCTAGGTGCTCATGGTGATGAGGCTGTTGCTCTGCTCGATCACATACAAGGGAAAGGAAAGAAAATAAAAATCACAACCGTGAAAACCACTCTAAGCAAAAAGGAAGTAAATTGATACTCCACAAAAGTAGCCAATAATTGCTTTGGTTTCACGGAAGCACGAGACAATTCTTTTGGACAAAATCAAACACGAAGCCACCTTGACACAAGACAAGCACACCACGGTGCTGGGCCAGGGTACTGAGCCTTTTTTTTTCGATCACTGCTTAGGCTCTATGGCCTTGTATTAACAGATGACTCCTCAGCCAAATCGCGAGCCGCCCATACGCTTACAAATTCAGGGAGGGGATCAGACCACACATGGAACTGACCCGGGTCCCAACTCTTGCCAATGCTAGCTAAATCATGAGCACATGAATTACA
>Ga0182004_10001514_pt1 | contig 17120 bp, 11 predicted proteins | sample Sormic07211540_1_FD_120479 | JGI IMG/M metagenome (GOLD analysis project Ga0182004, IMG submission 120479) | Endophyte microbial communities from Sorghum bicolor roots, Mead, Nebraska, USA - 072115-40_1 MetaG | ecosystem: Host-associated > Plants > Roots > Unclassified | place: USA: Nebraska...
AAAAGACAAAAGAAAAGAGAGAAGGAAGGCAAACAAAGTAGCAGAGCAGGGAAGAAAGAAGGGGGAAGGGAATTAAAAAATAACAGGATAAAAGGGAGGGAGGGGGGGGGGAGGGGGGGGGGGGCAAAATCCTGTCTCTGCTTAACAGCAGTAAGCAATTGTGATACCGTGTTAATAATAATATATTGAGTGTTGTATAGAGCATATATATGCCACAGGCGCTTGTATGCAAACACTGCATTAACTTAAAGGTTGTGATATAAATATACCTGTCATTTTCTTATCCATTTCTTTGTTCCCTAAACCCTCAAAACGACCATCTTTCTTCCTCCCAGTCGAAGTATTGTGAATGATAACAGTAGGCGGCCACACGATGAGGTCCTCCCTACTTGCTTGGACAAGGTCAGAAGGTAATGATTGGTAGCCCTTAGAGTTCTCAGGGACTTTTGTATAATCCCATCCCATAAGGACACACAATGCCTTGTGCAAACCAAGATGATCAACAAGTGAATCTGCATTTGGTGGGTTGTAAGCATGCATGACAAGTCCATGGACATCAGCAAAGTCCTTAGATGACCTGGAATAGTGCACATTGACCAGACATGATCACAAATAAATTAAGATCCAACAAGTAGCAGCTGGAAACTAGCGAGCTAAACACAGTTCATTACAAATACAATGTAATAGGATCGAGAAATGAGGGAATCTAAACAGGCAAATCCCCAAAGTATCATAACTAAAAAGTAAGATAGGATCCTATGGCAAAGAAGCAACCGTCAAGAGAAAAACAATTTAAGACATATTCAGTCATTGGTGAAATGACGTATTATAAGTTTGTTGATAGCTCTGGTGCTCTGAAGATCGCGTGGGATGAGGCAGCCTAGAGGGATATGTCATGGATTGTCCACAGTTCCACTATACATCAATAAGGAATGGTTATAAGCTCCCACTGGAAAATATGTTAATGGATAACAAGTAATTTTATGAGGTCTGCACCTAAGCTTGAGTACTTGCTTCCAAATCAAATCCTATTAGTTGTACAGTAACAGCTATTGAAAAGTTGAATCAAAACATGAATTGCCAAAACCTTTTTAAGGTAGGCAAAATATATGGATCCCGCTGTCGCATCAGGAAGCAACTGGTTTCTCTCATCAGTTAGGCACTTAGGCAGCAGCTGCATAGTCAACTATGCTTTCAAGACGCAGGCAGACATTTAAGGAAAAAAATGTCTGGGGCTGTAGAAGGGAGGTTCCAGTGGATATTGTGTCCTTTTTAAAAAAAGGAAAGACATTTCATATAGAGTGCGAACCTAACTCAAATATCATATTTCAAAAATTGCCCACTTAACAATTTCCTAAAGCTGTTGAATTTTTTGTAAACATCTGGTTCACCACAAGACTGTATAATACATTTTGGCCTCTGCACAAAGAATTTATTTTTATTTCAGGATTCACTTATTCCAACAGATTAGAACTTCAACAATCTGGACATATCGTGGTTTATAGATGCCATGCCAGCCTGATGTACCTTTACTACAATGATACAATCAAAAGCTTGGCTGGTGAGTGATGGTATGTCATGTCCTCACACCTCCCTTTAACGTCTCAAATACCTCCAACAAAAAAGAGGGAGAAAAAACTCCACGACAAATGAATTACCTTCTAACAAAAATTCATTCTAACATCCAATAACTTGCATCCTCTCTCATGCATTTATTGTCGTGACTCCTCGTTATCTTTATCCTCTCAGCTTCCCTAGATGAGTGCATCCTCTCTCATGCATTTATTCACTAACAAAGCTATCATGAGTGCATCCATTGTTGCAGCTGTCCAACTCATCGTTCTCAAGTATAGCTACTCACCCACTCCTCACAATCCCAACATTGCACAATTTAGTTGCACACAGCACAGTGCAAGCATGGCCGTGCAGATTGAGCAGGGCAGAGAATGCCTGACACAGGCTGCAGCTTATCTCAACCAGGCATAGTGGCCACACAATGTGTGCAGTTTAGGTGAAATACAAGCAGAAGGACATGATGTCAGCAGGTGTATCCTCCTCATGGGGGTTAAGTATGAGTACTAGAATAGTAAAAGTTAATCCTCTAGCAATGGCAGGCCTTATCAGCAATATAAGCTAACAAAAACAGGGTCTACATATGAAGCTACAATCAGGAATATTGTAGTTACTATGCCAGCTACAGAACAAGTTTAATAATGTATACCATCATGCAAAATATACGAATAATAAAGGATACGACAAACAATAAAAGCAATTGGAGCGGCACAATTTCAGGAGAAACAATTATAGAAAAAAAAAACATATAAAGCTATGCCTCTAGCATCCCAAACAACCACAATACCTCAAGGAATGTGTCGTTTCAAATATCCAGATACTTTAGATACTACTGATAAGGCACTTGGGACATAAATATCCTTTTTGGTTACTTGTATACACCTAGCCTGGCATGTATGAGCTCAGCCACGCTGGACTCATGGCCCTGGTTTAGGAATGCGGTCCCCACCGCACGGTGCGGTAGACGAGCGGTGGTGAGGGAGACACGATACGTAGAATTGGGTCCGTAGTTCATCTTCGTGGTGTTTGAGTCGGACGCAGTGAGAAAAATCAAAGGTAACACATGGCATTTGGCAGGATTCTGGGCTTCCTTCGACCGCCACCACGAGATACGCGGTCACAAACAAGACTATACAAGGTTGCTCTGTTTGGTTGCTCATATTTGCCATCCAGGCAGTGTTTTGATAAAATGTGTAAGGCAAAAGTAATTACTCCCTCCAGTACCATTTCTTAAGCCCGCATGGGCTCAAATTCTAGATACCAAGGAAACACTGGATACCGAGGAGGGGTATTAAATGGCGCAGGATTGTGAGCTCATATTTGCCAGGTTGCAGCCCTGTGTTGGATTCCTGATTAGCTGCATTCACTAAGGTTGCTACTCAGAGGTTGCAGCCAACCGTTTGGTTTCCATGCGGTCACTAATGCCTGCTTAACAAGACAGACATTTCTCAAACTACACCAGCACCTAAGAAACGGTACCAGAGGGAGTATTATATTTATTGTATATAAGTTTTAGAAGTCTTAGTTTCTTAGGTACCACCATTTCTCAAACTACAACGGCATCCAGCAATCCAGGGCCACAGGAAACGGAAATGAAACTCATTTCCTGGGAGCCAGGCTGAGGGAGCTCTTTCGCATCCTGTGGGACAGGCTCAAGCCTTGTACAGGCAACCAAACAGGCTACAAACAAGAACAAAAATGAAACCAACTCAATCTTATATTTGTCTAGAAACTAAGAACAAAAATGCGCCCAAACATTAATGGTGCACAAAGTATTTGACACTCAAAATACACAAGTATGCTACGTATTATATGATAGCACCATCTGAAGCCCCAGTAGCTTGAGATATGTTGGGAAAGAAAAACATTCAGATCATAAATCATGCCAGCAATACAAAATATAAAAGTGCGAGAGTGAAAGAAAAACACATAGCACAACCTCAATAATAAACTAAACATACAAAAATAAGAGTTGTAACAAGATCAAATAAACATTCACAAGCACAGAATTGCAGCCAAGCAATCAGTGAACAAGGATATTAGTGGCAGATCTACCAGAGCTGTCCTTGCCACCACATATAAGAACTTGCAAGTCGCAAGAAGTAAAGCAGGATATGCAGATTATATATATTTTCAGAAATCTGTACTCAGATAACCTCGCACATCAATGCGGCTCTTATTAAAAACTTGCAGTTTCCTACTACATGTCAAAGGCAGGACGAAACCACTGTAGTTCTATACTTCTAGGTAGACTTCTTATCACACAAGTGCCACTTTAATTCAATCTTCGATGGGTTGGTCAGACGTAATTCAGTCTTCAATAGGTAGGAAAGAGACGTAAGAGAAAAAAAAATATGTACAGAATAAGCTTATATTACGAAATCAAAAGATATGCAATAAGCGCCGGTGATAGATAGATATATGGTTCACTGGAATGGATATATCATTACTCTCATGATGGAAAACAAAACCCTCAAATAACTCAAAGTAATCCTTGGAGCAATGATGGCATTATACCAAGTAGCAAAAGGCAGAAAATCTGTTGCTAGACATACCTAGCAACTGCAACACCAGTACCAGATAAAACTAAGCAACCTCGACATTCCTAGTACTGCTAACTGATATCTAACTCGTTCCTAGTACGTATATCTGTTAGTCCATAACCAACACGGAACTCTGCCTTTAAAAAATGCATATATACCAATTAAGCCGCATGATATACTAATAGAGAAAGACCTATTGGCGGCAATTTTTCAGTAAAGAGATAGCTGTTCGGTGGATTTCTCCACCCAGACATAACATAGTCAGTTCCAGTTCAACTAGATCATAACAATAAGGAGATACTGTTTGGTGGATTTCTCCAGCCAGATATAGACATAACATAGTGCCAGATTAACTGTAGATCATAGCTGAAAAACAAGTCGTATCAAGCCAAAGTAAGTGCCAGCTCAACAATAGCAAGAAACCAACACAGGAACTTGACTACAAATGATACTAGAAAGCTTGCCAGGAAGAAGGCAGCAAACAGTGTGGGATCGCCAAACCTGCCACAGGCGAGGCACGGGACACGGCCGCCCTCGAGATAGCTCCGCCTCTGCGCGGAGCTCTCGTTGAGCATCTTGGCGTACTTGAGGAACGCCCTCCTGAGTGCGTGCCGGTCCACCGCGGCATGTGGCGGCGGTTGATGCGGCCCGTCGAGCCGCGGCTGCTTGTGGTGCCTAGGGAAGCCCTCGTCCTGGTCGGCGGGGTGTTTCCGCCTAGCCTCGTGCGGCGGCATCTGCACAGGCATGGGCATGGGCATCTGCGGCGGCGGCGGCGGCGCCTGATGTGGCGGCCAAAGGTCTGGGGCGGCGCGGGGGAGGAGGTGGCGTGGGAGGGGTGGCAGGGGCGCCGGCTCGAAGGGGTAGTCAGGGGGCAGGGCGAAGTAGGTGCGGACGGTGCCGTCGGCGAGGAGCATGGTGCGGCGGTCGAGGTTGTGGAAGCCGTACGGCTGCGGGGGAGGAGTCTCCACCGCCGGGTGCGGCTGAGCCTGCGACCGGAGGGCGGCCGCGGGCGACGCGGGGTTGCGGGCGTGTGGTGCTGGCACGGGAGGGGCCCCCGGATGGCGCCTGGAATCCGCTGTGCGGGTGGGGGTCGGGGTGCGGGCGGAGGTGGATGGCGCGGCCTTGTCCCCAGCCGGGGCGGCGCCGGCAGCGCCCGGTGGCGGTGGACCCCAGCGAGATTTGCGGGCCGGCGCCATGCCAGCGGGGGGCTTGCCTGCGGCGGAGGGCCGCGAAGGAGGAGGGTTAGGGTTCTTCATGCGAAAGACGCGATCGCGATGGAAGCTGTGTGGATTTGGGGGAATGCGACTGGATTTGGATGGCGTCGGAGACAGGACGAACGAACAAGAGGGGGCACAGCCGCAGAGTGCCAGCACACGCCGCACGCGAACAGAGGTCCTCGACGAGGCTTGTCTTTGGAATTCCTTTCATTCTCGTTTCTTTTTTCTAAATGCAGCGTCTCTCTTTTTCTTCTTCTTTTTAAGGCCTTGTTTAGATACACCCAAAAATCCAAAATTTTACAGGATTCTCCGTCACATCAAATCTTACGACACATGCATAAAGTATTAAATATAGATAAAAAGAATAACTAATTACACAGTTTACTTGTAAATCACGAGACGAATCTTTTAAGCCTAGTTACTCCATAATTAGACAATATTTGTCAAATAAAAACAAAAATGTTACAGTGTCAAAATCTCAAAACTTTTTTCATCTAAACAAGGCCTAAATCCGACGACCTTAAAAGTAGAATTAGAAAAGACAGTTCGACTAGGTGGTGGGGACAGCGGCCGCATGCCATTCGAGGCTAGTTCTCAAAAAAAATTATAAAATTTTTTAATTCCTCGTCACAACAAATCTTAGACCTTATTTCCTCTAAAAATCCAAAACTTTTCAAGATTTCCCGTCACATCAAATTTTGCGGCACATGCATGGAGTATTAAATATAGATAAAATAAAAACTAATTGCACAGTTTGTATGTAAATCGCGAGATGAATCTTTTAAGCCTTGTTAACATGTATAGAGCATTAAATATATATATATAATTATATATAAATAATTATATATAAATAATTATATAGTTTATTTGTAATTTGTGAGACGAATCTTTTAAACCTAATTAGTCTATGATTAAACAATATTTATCAAATACAAATGAAAATATTACAGTATCTATTTTGCAAAAAAAATTAGAACTAAACTAGGCTCGAGTCATGACAGCCGGACAGAGGCCATGTGGAGGCGCCTATGATCGGAGCTCGCCACGAAAGGAGGGAAGAGGGGAAGGAGGAGGCGGCCACGGTCGCGCTAGAGTTTCGTCGGAATTCCGGAGCCGTAGAGCACTAGCAAAACCCTAGAGCGGATGCAACAGGACGGTGGGTGGCGGTGAAGACAAGGAGGAAAAAGAATAGTGAAAAAATGGATGTTGTGCACTCGGTCATTGGATAGACAACTCCTTACGGCTTACGCAGTCAATATTGCAAGGTATACTTCGGGTGTGATCAACCAGCTACGCATGGCTCCGCGTGTCATTGCGCTTAGATCTTCGATGGTGAGGAAGCCTCGCTCAATCCTAAGGCCTGGCCAATCTAGGATAGACCCGTTATATATACCATTTTAGTTGACTACATGAATACATAGTAGATATAAGTTGTTTGTTTGTAAGCTCAAAAAAAGTGAAAACGATTCTCGTTTCCATGGAGCCAAGGTTGATGGGGCTTAGTAGATAGATAAAGTCGATGAGTTGTGTGTCGCTAGGCTCAATAAAAATTGAGACGAGAAGCTAGAAAGAGAACTCGAGTCGTGATCTCACAACTCTTCCGTGAAGAATTTTGTTGGCAAATCGAAACATGCTTACATTAGGGTATCTCAACAAGCACCCAAGTCATAAGCTGACTTCGAATTTTGGACAATGTGAAGGTGAGAATGTGAAAAGAGAACATAATAAAAAAGTGGTTCGTCATTGTCATTAGTCCCGATAAAAAAATAGTAGAGAAGATCGAAATGGAACTTCAACCATGATCTCATGGCCCGAGGAATTTCATCGGTGGATCCAAACATTAACACGTGTGAAGAGAAGCCCTAAGCCAATTACACAAAGCCTACATATACAATGGCAGGACGAGCAATGGCTAGTAGCACTAGGTTGGGAAAGGGCAGTGGCATGGTAGAAGAAAGGGTCGGTGCCCTGAATCAGTGGCACGAGAGAAGATGAGTTGGGTATAAGATAAGGTTGTGGAGTAGTAGCACAAGAGAAGATGAGTTAAGTATAAGATGAGGATGTTGAGTAGTAGCACAGGACAAGTGAATTGGCCATGCTGTCCTGGTGAAGAAGACAAGAGAGGCAGAGTTGTTGAAGACAAAAAAATCTATATATGAAATATGCAATGTGTTGCATTTAAATAGCTTACATGTACATGTGTCTATTTTAGATTAGGATGCCCTTTCGCCATAAATCATTTTTATATTCCATTTCATGCTTGGCATTAGAAATTGGATCTTTGAAATACATCGTTTATCATGCAGGGTATGTTACTAAACATAATATTGAATGATCGGTTAGTTCTGTTTAGCCATTATTCAGTCAAAACAACCGATTAAACAAAAATAACATACTATCATGTAATATTTTAATAAATAAGTTAAATAACCATTTAGGCGAACAATAATATAATGTCATAACGAAGTTTGGTTCTAGATATAGAAGAGTTGATGGCTATGAAAAACATCCTAAAACTATCTAATGGATTGTCAAAACTCAAAAGCTAAGAAAAACTTAGACTTAGCATGGACTAAAACAACTAACTTTAGTTAGTTTTAAATAGCATGTACTACCTTTAGTATTTTAGTTAAACTTGAAATATTTTGACTTTTTAATATTCTTGAAATGAATGGAGGAAGTAGAATGAAGGGAGTATAAGGCTGTCTCCAACAGGAGACTTATTTGGAAACTCAAACCTAAAATGGGTCTCCAACACAATACCTATAGCCTCCAACAGAGTAACTATACAGAAGACCGACCCATTTTAGGTATCAGAGAGGCATAACCCAAATTTGGGTATCCTCTCTTCTCGAGACCCATTTGCAGAGAGTGTTGTCTTTTAGGTCTTGTTGTTGAAGAAGACTAAAAATAGGTATATAACCTTTTACATGTAGCGCTACTCAAAGGACAAATAAGTCTTGTATTTTAGGTGATGATTGTTGGAGATAGTCAACAGAAAATCAAACCATTACTAACACCGACCCGACCTGGTAGTAGTGCCAAAACAGAGGGTGTGGGCGGTGCCACCTCCCGGCTCCAACTGCCGGCGGCAGACAGGGACAGGCGCGAGGCTAGAGCCCGGCGCCGATGAGGTGCCCGTCGAACAAATGCCCGGTGTTTATAAGGCGTAGGCGGCGCAGCTCGACGTGCCGGAGGACGCCAACGACAACGAACGACGTCTTGACGAGGCTACGACTACGAGTGCTCGTCCGCTCGGAGCGTTGAGCTGAAGGTGAGGTTACTTGGAACTTGGATCATGCACGCCCTCGCCCTGCACCTGTTTGTTATTTTGCTCCAGTGAAAAATCGTATTGCTGATTAGGCTAGGATCGGTCCTATATTCGTATGCCTTGGCCACTAATCCATCATTGAACGGTAGACCCTGCTTTGATCATGACCCACTATTGCACATGGGAAGCAGGTCTAACCGTCTAAGAGGGTGGGGGTTCAGTAACCAAATAACGATAAAGATCAGGTGATGGTGGTGATACAATTACAGCCACAAAACCAATAACGACTATAAGTCTATAACCTGTAACCCCTTAATCACAAAGAGGAAATAAAGCGTGTGGTTTTTGTTTCAATCCCAGGAATAGATATATCTACATTACTCAGCATGCATAGATCATGAGCTGCTCAATACTAGGTTACAAACACTGGTAAGCAAACTTCCTTTGTGGGCAACAAACATTGCAGATTGCACAGACTTGCCCACATCCGAAATGTCGGGGAAATCGCTATGCCAGGACTAGATCTGGATACACACCTAAACCGGCCTACAGAGATATATACTAACTTTCTGCTCAACAAAACTACTGTCTCCATGGATTAATTAAACAATCAAGAAATCATCTGCAGATCAAGAACACTAGTTAGCTACTATTATCACACACATGTATTAAGTACGTGGCACTTTGTATTTCCTGAGCTGTGCGTGAACTCTGAAGTGATGAACACTTCAAGTCCCTTGAAGTGTCATCGCCACACTGTCACTAGGGGTCTCCTCCAGCTGCTGAAGAGGCTCCAAAGTCGCCACGATGTCACGCATCAGCGGCCTAGCCTTTGGGTTGTGGCTAAGGCAATGGTATGCCAACATCGATGTCTTCTGCACCGCCTTTACTGGGTAGTCCTCGGCAAGCCTTGGGTCTACTATGCCAAGTACCTTCTTCTTCTGTGTCAACAGCGGGAATGCCCAGTCTGCCAACATCTGCTCCCTGACAGGTCGGGACTTGTCGAGTGACTTCCGGCCCGTGAGGAGCTCCAGTAGTACAACACCATAGCTGTAGACATCGCTCATCGCTGTTAGATGCCCTGGATTTGAAAAAAAGCAACACATTGGTTCAGTCTAGCACTGGAAATCTGGAATTTCTGGAATCAGATGGCTAGCTGATTCTAAAAGATCCAGTGCCAATTCTCTTTGCTTATGTAAAGTTCCGTATCAGGTCATGACCACAAGGCCCTGAGCTCCTGAGTAAGCAGTTGCATGAACCTAGCATATATTTTATTTTGAAACTCACTTTGAAGTAGTTAAGCTTGCTCTTGACTTAGATACACAGTGTGATCTGTGAGGATCACATTACCTGTCATAATGTACTCTGGTGCAGCATAACCGTAGGTACCCATAATACGAGTTGAAACATGGGATTTATCGCCAACTGGTCCATCTTTTGCAAGCCCAAAGTCAGATAGTTTTGCATTGTATTCCTGTAGTTTTTTTGGGTATCAAATAAGATTCTGATAAGCAAGAAACCACTGTGTCCCATACTCCCATGTCCATAACAAAATGAATGACAGTATCATACTGCATGTGGATTTTCCTTTGTTTCCTGCGTTTTAGTTTACAGCAACTGGCATTCAATTGTAACAACCTAAAAAAAATAAGTTACCTCATCTAGCAATATGTTTGATGTCTTAAAGTCCCTATAGATGACTGGCTTCTCAGCTTCATGCAGAAAAGCAAGTCCTTTTGCAGCACCGAGCGCAATTTTCATTCTGATCGACCACGGAAGTGGCACCATAACCCCTGCATTATAAATACAAATACTTCAATGATCTGATAAAATATTGGTTAATCTCAAATGAACAAATAATAATGCATAACTGACCACATAGGTCGTGCAGAAATTGATAATGCTGCCACTTGATGCAGTGCAGAGATTAAATAATGCTAGTTCAGGATAGGAGTGAAGGACAGGTTTATGCTCGTTTTCAGTTAATTATTTCCAGTTATGGGTATGAGAATTTGCACGAATGCCATGTGTGGATATACCATAGTCAGTGTTCTGACAAGGCGACGAGAAATTTTAGAAAACCAAGCAACAATCTGTCAAGAATAGGATAAGAATTACTTGAAAATAAATGAGACTCCACACTTCCTAGAGGCATGAACTCATAAACAAGAACCCTGTGGTCATCTTCACAACAGTAGCCAATCAACTTCACTAAATTTGGGTGAGAGAGCTGTCCAAGAAATATAACCTCTGCCTGCAAACACGGACAAAAACTTCATATCTGAAAACAGCAAAGCAAAGCTTGCCAAAAATAAATGAAGATAACAACTGAAAAAAATGCTTTCATCATAATATATTCAGAAATAGTAGTTAGTCACCAGCCACTCCCTATGGCCTTGGAAGCTATTGTCACCATCATGGACCTTTACGGCAACTCTCAGGGGCTCTTCTATCTCTAATCCTTCACGGAGATCCTTGGTGATGAAACCTTTGTAGACTCTGCCAAATCCACCACCCCCTAGTAATGAATCTTGCCTGAAATTTTTGGTAATTCTCTTGAGCTCCTCAAATGTGAATGCTATCAAAGGATTGCAGGCTGTATCCTTTCTCAGCGCCTCCACTTCTTTTGGGTTGGATGGTAGCTGGCAGTCCTCCTTTTCAGTTCTCTCCGATGGGCTCTGAATTTTGGGAGATTCTGCAGAAAACAAATAGGCAAGTCAAATATGGGGACTGAAATACAGGATGCAGATTATTCAGAAACTTTGTAAAATCAGTTACCAAAAGATGGACAAGAATTTCATATGGCAGAACAAAAAAGTATCTGACCATTACATGGAATAACCATAAAATCAACTGTCAAGGTTAAAAAAAAATCATTGGATTGGATCAGATTAAACATTAGGACTGATTTTTTGTGAAGAAAATATTCAGTACTAAAATATCTGTAGTTGGATTAAGCAAGAGCAGGGAACATCTATCGAGATGAGAGAACATTCTCTCTCTCTCTCAAAAAAAAAACAGCAGTTTCATTAATGCCTAAATTGAGGGGATCAAACAAATATCTGAAACTTCTGCATACTACAGTTGCAGTTACATAATCACAGAGATCAAACCAAAGATATAATAGTGGTACCTGATTTGGTTGCATTGGAAGAAACCCTGTTAAAGTATGGATTCCCCTTAAACCAGCAATTACCCATAGTGCACGACTCCTAAAGAAGAAACTCTGTCTGGCACTGTGACTCACCAAGAACACCAAGAACAGAAAAGGAGGCAAAAGAGTGCTTGCAGTAAAGCTGATGGGTTGATGGTTTGCTTCTTTAGCAACGGATGAGCACCAAAAAAACAAGAACGACACCAATATATAATCCCAGACCTATGAATCACTCTCAGGAACCAAACCAAGAACAGGCCCTCCTGAAGATCAGCCCTAGTTGTCAGCATGAAACCAAGGAAGAAGGAAAGAACGCTGGTGCGAGAGAAGGTCCAAATTTTTATTCTCCTGAAAGCTACAGAGAAGGCACAAGCACAAAGGAATTCTCTATTGAATGGAAACAAAACGCAAAGGTGGAAAAGAAACGGAACAGCTCAGTGCTGGTAGTCCGTTACCTCTATATGCATCCTTATATGGATGCCATAAATATTGCATTTAAGAAGCGTATGGAAGATTTTTCTTTTTTTGTATTTATTTATATTTTCCTCTATGCATTTCTGGGCTTGTGGAGGAGAAGAAAAAGGGGATGGGAAATGCAGCGACCAGACATCACGTAAAGGCCCCAGAGCACCAAGACGAGGGTGCACTCGAGTTTGAGTGGGGCAATGGGGATTGCCGTTGTGGCTATCTCTGTCTCTCTCCGCTCCCCTGCAATCATCCTAGATTCCACTGTCTTGTTGCTGAGGGCTGAGGCCCTTGACCTCGGTTGCTTTGCCCTCACTCCTTTCCGAATTGCTTTCTGGGCTGTGGTTGGGACTTGCAAGGAATGCACTCATCTAGCGCCATCTGCTTGATCTTTCAGGGGATATGAAATGATGGGGTTTCTTGGTGGAGCGGCGGTGGTGGTGGTGCCCATCTCAACCCCACTAACCAATAACTGTAGCCACAGGTGAGACTAATCACTGCACTAATTATATCTCCCCATTTCCTTGCTCCAAGGAATTTTCTAATCTTCTCGTGGAATTTGCTTTCTTTCCCGTGTGATGATGACAACCTTTACTGCTGGGCAAGTGGGTGTCTGGATCATGCAGCCAGTTTTGCTATCTCCTCCTACGAATTTTCTCCAGGGGAAATGTTGCAATCCACGCAGAGTTGTGTTGCACTGGGAATTGGCTTGGGCAACTCACTCAGCGTTGCTTTTTGGCCGCTCTTTTGGCTTGGGTGGGCTTGGGAGTGAGGGCGAGACCTGGACCAGTGCCAGTCTTCCAAGTTCAGCACCCACCAGGCACCACCAACCATTACATCTGTTCCTTCCCACCGAATTCGGTCTGAAATGTTTCCCTTCTGTCTAAGCTCGGCGTGTCAACATCTATCTTTTTCCTAGCCAATTGCCATGCTTAGGTTTGGTTTGATCTCATTAATTAAGGTCAACAAAGGTGCACGGCTTTGGATTACTTAGGATGGCGCTTGGTCTGGGCAACAAATTATAAACACAAAGGGCCCATCAGTGAAGACAGTAACAGTTATGCTGTTTCGACATGTGAGGGATATAGTTGCAGAAACATCCCATTTCAGTTGTAGCTAGTGATCCTGCATCTTCATAGGGAGGTGTCTGGCGTTTATGTCCCCTGGAGGTTCAGCAGCATAGCGTGAACTACTTGTTTACATGAACGTAAATAGTTTCTCATTGCATTCCCTGTCAAACTGTAATATTGGCAAAGAAATGAGCATGTCAATAAGGGGTGGACAATATGCTTGGGGATAACCTTGTGCGACCACCTTGATTGCTTGTGAGACTTTGTGGTGTTAGAGCTAGGCTTTGCATATACACCTTTAGGCTGCTCAGTTTTGGGTTCACCAGGGCCTAAAAATTGGGGCTTAAATTCTCAGTGATGGGACTGTGAGATCCAGCTAGTAAAACACTTCTATCATGCTGTCCATTTCATGTTTTTCCTAACTGCGTCGGCATCAGTAGCTCTGACATATAAACTCAGCTCGTATTTGGATTTTGTATGGATGCATGAACCTTGAGGATGGCGACAGATTCCGTCCGTGATTGGTGCTAGAAGAAGTTATTTGAGTAGATTGACTATACCGTTTCATGACACTTAGCGATGTTTTGATGGGTTAGAATCTTGCCTGTAGTAGGTCATTTTTGTCATTTTATCAAAATAGCACACTTTGGTTTTTATTTTTCTATGATTAAAAGCTACAGGCCTTTACAGGCCGCATGCTTTTTACTCTTGCATTTTGAGAGTTGCAAGTCAAAGAAACAGGCTCCACTTGGGTTTCCTTAGTTGCCTGATCCTAGAAAGCCCTAAAGGTAACTTCATTTGTTGTCCGCACTAGAAAAGATACTTGTCTAGATTCTCCTACAAGGTAGCTTGCACAAGTAGTGTTTGTGAACTTGTCATTTGGGAATTAAAATCCTATTCATTTAGCTCTTGTTGTCTAGTATTAGCTCTGATGGTACTGTATTTCTTTTGTTGTCCTGAATCCTGATTATAACCTACAGCCTGGGTCATGCCTTTATCATTTTTTCTTCTCTTTTTTTTTATTGAACACGCAGGAGAGTTGCCTATCATCATTATATTGAGAAGAAAGAGACTGTTCTGTCAATGTCTAGACAACTTACTGACATGGAATCCATTTTTCAGTGAATGATTTCTACCCTGTAAGCTCCAGGCACACTCTTAGATTTCAAGTTTGGTGTTTTTTTTTTTTTTTAAGAATTCAAGGGCATCATCCCATGTCCGTTGCATTGTATTGCATCAGCACAGTAGTTATAAGAGTTCAGATTAAAGTGGTTACAAGACGTTAAAAGTTTGACTCGGGAAACAACAATCTCTAGCTCTCTGAAGCCAGCTTAACAGATCATGACTTACACACTGTTGGTAACACAAATTATAGGAGAAAGATTTAAGGGATTGATTGCAGTGTACTTTGTAGTCTCTGTTGGTTAGCTGCTGGGTTGGTCTGATAATAGCCCCTCTCTCTCTTGTTTGAGACCGAGAAAGAAGGGTTGGCGACTTGTTTTTTCTGATTGGATTTGTAAAAACTTATTTTCTTCCATGTTCAGGGTCAAGTGCCAAACATGTTTATTCTCAAAGAAACATGTGTGACTCTCTTGTTTATTCTCAAAGAAAATATGTGCATGGTCAAGCGCCAAAACATGTTCAGTTGAGTTTTCCCCCTTTCCTCAAAAGGTAATAGTTTGTAGGTTTTCGTCTGAAATATCGAATTCAGGAGAGTTTTCTGAAATACACAATGGCCATCAACTTGAAAAACTGTTGTGTTGATCTGTGATTCTGTAGGGTTGTATAGTATCTTACTGTCTGCTTATCTTGAACATTTCGGTCTAATGGTTTACAAAACTTGTGACAGTCATGTTTATTATTAACCAAAGTTATGTACTTTTCTTATATTATAGTCAAAACTCAAATATTTTCAGGTAAACTCCAAATTATGTTCCCCTTTGTGTTTATACATTATGATATCCTGTGCAGAACTTTGACAAGTCTGTTTCAGAAGGCTTTCCATTATGATATCCTGTGCAGAACTTTGGCAACTCTGTTTCAGAAGGCTTTTGGATTAGATAAATCTAGCATGTTCAGAGAAACCAGATGCTACCAAGGATCATGCTATCATACACAAGCAGAAAGGTGCTCCATCTCTATATTTTGCAGTAGACAAAATTCATACTGCAATCCAAGAGGTGCCTTATTTTGGCAACAATGCTCTGCTTCATGATGGGTTCTGAAAGACAGTTTAAAAGAACTAAGGAGTTCATGTTGTCATAAAAGGAAAATTTTGTGTAATGGAAATCCTTGTGCAGCAGATAAGGAGGTGTTGTTGCCTGTTTGGTATTCATGCAGCCATGAACGGAAGCTTGCGTAATACCAAGCCATGCAAATCCTTGTGGGGGCATGTAAGGCGGTATAATTGTCTGTTTGGTCTTCAGGAACTCCACAAAAGGTACATTTGCCATTATCAATCCATCCTCAAATGTATCTGCTTTGTTATTGTTCTGTGCCTCCCATGAAGCCAAAAGAACCATTTTGTTTATGGAGCCTTGGAGGGTGCACAAGTATCCTTCAGTTGGATTGACCATAATTGACATGCATGGATATGATGCAGCTATTGAACATGTCAACATGGATAACCAAACACATGTGGGAACCATTTTTTTTTTCCTATGTTGCATCGAATGATGCAAATTTCATGTAATAATGCATCTAAAAGATGAAAAGATTGACGGTCGGTGAAGCATGCTGGTAGATCTTTTTGGTGAAGTGAACAAATATGATGAACCAAACTCACGCCAAGGGTGTGTTTGTTAACACTCATACTGTATGTTTGACGCTTTTTTTTAGACAAAAAGTCTCCCGTACTTTATATTTCAAAAGCAAACCGACGGTTTAGGGTCATACAAGGTTTCAGGAGCATCAGCACACGCACAAAAGCACACGGTTTTAAACTTAGTTTTAGAGAACATGCGCTGCATGTGTTTCATTAAGTAGTTGAAAACAGTTTACAATTTTCATTTCTTTCCTTTACGTAGTTGAAAACAGTTTACAATTTTCATTTCTTTCCTTTACTCTCTCTGTACTTAAACTTCTTTTGCTTTCAATAAATTTGCTGTAGGGGTCTCGACCCCTCCAGATCTCAAAAAAAAAAAACAGTTTACAACGAAGTCTTACTCGGTAATCCGAAGATTACCGCAGGAAAACCCCACAAAACGCACACCACAGCTTAGAACACAAGAGACACTAAAAAGCTTCAGAGATTTGTTGTAAACGCACACGGTTTTAAATTCAGAGCTTATTACATGATATCAACATCATCAGTCACTTCTGGCAGCAGCTGCCGAAACCGCTTTGACGTGGTTTCGACTCTCTCTTCTTCCTCGTCGGTTGAAATCTGTGGAAGGAACGAAATTACCTTCGAGAGGGCGCCCCGGCAACCGGCTGAGCTGTTGCATGTCATATTGGACGAAGCTTCGCTTTGGATTGCCGCCGGGTTCAGGCCTCTTTCGGCTATTGATGCCCTGCGCCAGCTAGTGCTGTCTTAGGTTGTGTTTGGTTGGGCTGTGACTTTTAGAAAAGCTACTGTGAGCTTTGAGTTTTTGAAAAGCTGCTGTGGGATGTGGGCTTTGAGAAATCCAAAAGTCATTTGGTTGGTCACTCGTGGCTTTTGGAAAAAAAACTGAACGGATCCCAAAAGTCAGTGAAAGCAGGGGATGAGGTGCTTTTGGATTTGTACTACGAGAAAAAGCTGCTTTTGGGCAAAAGCACTTGTGGCTTTTGGGCCCTTTGGTTGGCTTTTGGCTTTTACAAAAGCAAAAGCAGGTTCAAAAGCCCAAC
>Ga0182004_10001515_pt1 | contig 17119 bp, 18 predicted proteins | sample Sormic07211540_1_FD_120479 | JGI IMG/M metagenome (GOLD analysis project Ga0182004, IMG submission 120479) | Endophyte microbial communities from Sorghum bicolor roots, Mead, Nebraska, USA - 072115-40_1 MetaG | ecosystem: Host-associated > Plants > Roots > Unclassified | place: USA: Nebraska...
AATGACTGACAAGTAACAAAGGTTCACTGATCATGTGAGCAAAGCCAACAAATCTGGTGCCACTGAACAAAGAAGACACAGGCTAGCAGATTAGCTGATGACATGTTCACCTGCTGCAGTACTACTGCTATCATGTTGAATGAAACTGAGGTCCTGCACCCTGGTTGACTGTTGTGCTATTTACTTGATAGTATATTGCTCGTGCTACACTAATGAGCCCATTCCATCAAGTTAGAACTAAGTTAGTTTTAAAAGAGAAAAATAGGAACCTAAATTAGTTTTAATCAGCACTTCAACTGTCAATAACTCTCAATCTTGCACTCCATTTTCACAGGTCGCAGATTTCAGCAGAAATTCATGCCTCATCTTCTAACTGGACATCATCTATCATATATTGTCTAACCAGAGAAGCCAAGCAGGGGCATTGCACACACGGGGAGAATAATGCATTGACCAGAAAAAAGTAAAAAGAAGAACTATTGAGAGCAAGGATAAGGTAACAGAAGGCGAGTTGGGTCGGTTGCCTGACCTTGATGGGTTCCTGCAGGGCTACAACCGCTCTATGTCAATCTTGCTGGAGGGAGCTGTGGTGTCCTGGCAGAGGAGAGGCCGACGAGGCAAGAGCAGGTCAGGGCGGCCGCCAGTCCTCACCAAGTTCTTACAGGCTTGCAGCCGGGGTGGGCGGGGGTGTTGCTGCTGCTTGCAGGCTGCCGCAGCGAGCGAGGTATGGTGGGCGGCATCGTGGGCGACCTCCAGTGAGGGTGCGTCGAGTTGTGGTTGTCCGAGCGAGATAGAAGGTGAGGGTGCTGAAGGTCGAGCTGCGGTTGTCCGGGCGGGATAGAAGGACCTGAGCGTCGTGCGGCCGACCTTCGAGTCGTGCGCTTGCGGTGGTTGCAGGCAGGGGAATAGCTAGGCAAGATGGGTGAGAGGAAGGATGCGGCGGGGGAGGCAGGCCGATAGAAGGATATGACGATATCATTTGGCTCTTTTTAGTTGTAGAGACAAACAAGGCGAAAGCCAACATCTCGAAAGCCAAAGCCAAGACCTGTGAAGCCAAAAGCAAAAACTCAAACAAACAGGGCGAGACGCCGGAGCGGAATGCATCGAGGCATCGAGCACGCCCCTGAAATGGTGGAGCCGCCTCGCGTCGCCGGCTGCTCGACAAACTGGAGGGAGGAGGCGGATGAGCGGCTTCGGCGCCTCCACTCCCTCCTCTTCGGCGCCGACGCGGCGCTCGAGCACGGGGACGTCATGTTGGCACAGGCGCTCGCGCTCCGCCTCCTCGGCTTCCTCGACTGCCAGGCCCTAGCCGCAGGCGCAGGCCCCGAGGACGCCGCCTTCGTCGCGCCCATTCGCGCCGCGGCTTCCGCTCGGCTAGCCGCCGCCTCACGCGCCCGCGTCCCTGACTCCGACCGGTACGGAACACTACCTCCGTCCCCGTGTAATCCACCCCCTCACTATTTCGCGTCCGAACTCGTGGAACGCGACGGTAACTATGCGGACTGTCTAGATCCGAGGAATCTACTGCAGCTACATTATGCAGGCTGCAAATATAAAATATTATAGTTCACTTGCTGAGACGTTGCTACAAAAAAATTGCCTCGATTTACTGTATGTGTGGTTTGGTTCTCACGGATCTTTGGAATTTCCGTTCTCGATGTCTTCTATTCATCTATTCTCATCTATATGAGATGTGGTTGCACAGCAACACAGGTATTGTAGTAATATTTCCAACCAGAAGTAACATTTTGCAAAGTGCATGTGTAGATGGAAAGATATTGTGCTATTTCTTTGTATTCACATGCTCTTTGATGTTGCTGCCGATTGCCATGCTAAGGAATTCTCATTGAAACTACTTGCTCAGTTGCTCTAAGTAGCAGAATACTAGTCAGCTGGTACATGTGCTAAAGTCAGAATCTAACATGGTAAACATGTTAGTAGTGGGTAAATGGGATGTTCATAGCAAAGGAATATTCAAAGTTGACGGTGCTATTCCACCAATGCTAAGGTTATGCAAATGTTTGGGGTGCCACCATGTCCTACAAAGGATTTGTTGCTATCTAAGTTCTGTAATTGAAGCGGCAGCCTCATCCTATATTCTGGTTGTTTAATGTTTATGTTTTATTACCTAGGACAATTTTTTGTCTTTCTCATGTGTGAAACATGTCTCAGTTGTGTTCCATCTCACAGATATATTGTTTTGAGACCAGAACCTGTATTATAGTGTGCTAGCGTGAGGCCGAAAAGGGTATGTGTATCATAGGACATGATTAAGCATTTGAGGTTTGAAAAACGTGTAAATTAAGAAATGTTTGTGCAAATTTAAACCAATATTTGGAACTTCAGAAACAAGAATATTTGCAGCAACTTTAAAAATTGTGAAATGTCTCTTTATCAGTCCCAGAAGTAGTAAAAGTTGCCTTTTTATTTATTTGTCTCTTTTAGTTTAGTTAGAGTTAGAATAGCTGATGAAAACTGTTATGTATTACAAAAAAAATCACTGTTTTTGCTCATATGTGCTTGGATTCTTGAAGATTACACTATAATGTGTACGGTCTTAAATACATTCCTCTTTTACGTGTTAATACTTGCCATTGTTGTGATTGAGTTCAGTGCAGCTTTTGAGCTCGCAAGAACAGATGTTGGCTGTGTTTTTGCAAAGCAGGGTGACAATAATGTTGAAAGAATCCAGTGTTCGAAGTATTTCCAAGCTCTTCTTCAGAAGGCTAAAGCAAATGCTTCTGAACAACTGGTATGTTTTTCAACTTCTTTTACTTCTCTTTTGTGTTATTCTATATACTTTTTCTTGCCATTCTTCCTTAACGTTTCTGTTTATTAAGTTATTTCTGAAGGGTGGTGCTGTCCTTACTGCTGATTATTAAGCACTATTTGAAGAATTACATAGATTCTTAAATTATTCCGCACTAAGTTTTAGTACCTTTTCTCTGCATATGATATGCATTGAAATTTGAAAGAATGCAACATGCCAAGAGTTCTCGGTTCAATGGGCTCCATGCGTTGATGAAAGCCAAGCTGACATGGAAAATGAGAAGCTAAGCATCAGGGATTCAAAGTTAATGCTGCAAACGAAGTTGGCATCATTATATAGTAGCAAGTCCTTGAAGGCAAATGGCATACCTGACAGAAATATGTTCGAAACAGATAACTCATCTAAAGAGTGTGCTGGTGTTGAAAATAGAACAAGTCAAAATGGTAACCAGCATCCTGCTTATCTGGACGCTGAAAAGGATGAGAAATCCCGTGGGCAGTTGCAGAATGCAAAGCGTAAACATGCAGGGTTCAGAAGCCCTATATGTGAGGTTGCAAATTCTCCATCAAGTAATGATGAAGCTGATGCTCCTGCCAATGAGTTTACAACTGCCAAGAGAATGATGGTATGCACAATTGTAAGAATATGTACTTTCATCTATGCTGCTAACCTGATATTATTTGTTGTATGTACCATTTTTATGTCCTGTTTGACAAATATTTAGGACGAGGGCTTGTACGTAAATTTCATAAAACACCAATGGTTTTTAATAGATACAGTGCAGCTTTTGTTTTGTTCAGTTATAGGCTTGTAGATATTGACTGTCCACTGCCAGTCTGCTTCTGTTTATAGGTTGTAGGTCTTGTCTTCATTAGTTGATTGTTGTTAAGGTGCGAGCTTAAGTCATATCATTTTGTTTTTCTAAAGAACTTCATGGACTAGTGCCCTAGCTAGTTACATGGTTTGTCTATTTCTCACTTTTGTAGCGGCTATCACTGAATGCAATCCTGAATCACCAATACCAGTTGACAATGCCGTTTTTTTGGAAAATATTTGGGTCAAATGTTTATTTATTAAATGTTTCTCTGCAGATCATGATAATTGTTTCTTGATTAGCGATTTTGTCTCCTTCAAACTACGATTTTATCACCTTCAAACTATTTTAAGCTTGTATGCAAAATTGCAAACCCTTTAACTAAGGGGGTTATTGCATGGCATGGCACCATTTTCCACATATGTTACACACTTTTAGACTTCCATTGTGACATTGTCCCTCCCACACCTCTTTAACTGCATTGATAATAATTGTGATGTCTTGACAACCTAATTTGTGCCTCTGCTGTGTTTTTTCCTTTTCTAGGGGATGGATGTTGTGCATAAGTCTGTACGTAGTGGTCTACAAGGTGCTTCTGTATCACCGCAATGTGATAACAACCATAGTACACGGAATTATGGCGTGAGACCAAGCTGGAATTCTCGTCGTGGACCACGTGGTAGTTTTATACCCCCTATCAGAAATAATGGAGGATCAGGTACAACAATCTCACGGGTCACTGGCAAAAATGACGAGTCCATGGAAGTTTCAACAAGGAAATGGTCTGTATTTCCAACTTAAGTACCTAATACCATTTGAATTATTTTATCTTTTCCTTCTTGTGATGGTTTTGTCACTAAAGATTGTGCATCATCTATTCTATTATGCCTGATGTGGATGATAGTCACAATTACAAAATATGTATGTGCATATTATATCTTACTAATAATTTTGATAATCATCAGTATTGACATGCTTTGTGGCCCTGATGGTGAGCTTCCTGAGAAGCTGAGGAATCTGGAATCTCGCCTTATTGAACATGTCAGTAATGAAATAATGGATAGGGATCCTAATGTTCGCTGGAATGACATAGGTTTGTAGTTTCCTTGTTGGTCTTCAGGATTTCTGTTGCCCCTGTAACTAATTCATGCCTGACTGCAATAGCTGGTTTGGAACATGCAAAGAAATGCGTGACAGAGATGGTGATATGGCCACTGCTACGTCCTGATATATTCCGTGGCTGTCGGTCTCCTGGAAGAGGTCTACTGTTGTTTGGACCTCCTGTGGGTATTTATCTCATCTTCTTGTGCTGTGCCTCTCTTTTCTCAATGCTAAATATATGAACTGTTTTTCTACAGGGAACAGGCAAAACCATGATTGGAAAGGCAATAGCTGGTGAAGCCAAGGCAACATTTTTCTACATATCTGCTAGTTCACTGACAAGCAAATGGGTATTCACGGCACATTGTTTTCATTTTTTACTACTGATAATTCCATCATTTTACTATCAAAGCTGCATCATCTTGATATACATGCCTTTACTCTCTTCACTCAAATTAATGTGCCATCAGAACTGTAAGAGTCCCTCCACCATTACTGGGTAAATACAACAGGAGTTGGTCAGATGTCATAATTTAAGTGGATTTGAAGTACTAGTAGGGGAAAATAATTGCGGATCGGGAGTTCATTCTTGCTTGATTGATATATAATATACTATTTGGTGGTGTGCTTGTAGCCATGGGATATATAAGGTTGTTTTCTAATGTGCATGGCAGGTGTATGGTATGTTTGGATTTAGTACCTGGTAGGGCTGTTCACGGATTAGTTGCAAACCACTCAAACCAGCAAACCAGCCCAGACCAAACCACAAAGGAGGATAGTTTGGGTCGACCCGTCTAAAAACTGTTGGACCCGTCATCTTCCTCATACACCAAATCTGAGCTGTAAGATCCATCGTTCCTTGTTACTTGCTGTTAGGAGCGAGAGCCAGCAGCACTGGCGAGCTGCATCGGCAAGCTCTGCGTCGGTGAGCTCTGCCCAGGCCACGCCAAGCTTGCCGGAGCCAAACTGCTGCTGTGGGTGCTGCGAAAAGGAAGATCTCGTCGGTGTTGTGGCACGGACATGAAACTGCAGCCTTGACGCGGAGCTGCGACGCAAACTGCGATCTTGACACGGAGCTGTGTTGCTGTAGCCTGGACGTGTCGACGCTAGACTGGTGGCACTTGCTGTGAGGTCAGCCTAGCAGAAGTTAGGCAGAGCCGTGGTGCTGGACGGCATGCTGTATCCAGTAGCGGTTGAAGCGGTGCACAACAAGGAAAGCGTGGTTTAAACGGCCTATTACCTAGGAGATAAGCCCTGACCGTAGCTGCCTGTAATAATGATATGTTCCCCAGCCCAAAAACTTTGTTCTAACTATTTTTCCAAAAAGACCTGCTTCATGTTTCATCTCTCAAACAAAACAGAAGAGCCAGTTTCATACTATGATTTTTGCATCCCTCATTCTGTTTTCTGTGTTCCCATTCCTCAATCCCATCAACCTATCAACTTGTTTGCGACTAGACCCATGCTTCAGGAGCCAGGAGGTAGCCAAGATTAGATTTGGTGGTTTGTTATCTTATATAGATAGGGAGCCATGTTCACTAAGTCCCCATCGCACATCCACTACAACCTAGCTGATTTGTTACTGGCGAGGTCGTGGGCAGCAACCATCCAGTCCCTTGACTACAACTTTCACTTTGAGGGTGCATTTGGCAGGGATCCAGATTTTTGTAGAAATGTTTCAGATCCAGATTCTCGGGAAATGTTTTGGATGATGAATCAGACTCACTTTGTGAAACTGTTTAGATGTTATTTTGGATTCTATGCGATTTTCTTTATAAAAAGAATCATATCATATAAATGAAATATGCTTCAAAAAAGTTCTGAAACTTTTTGTGGTGAAGAACAACTTCATTACAGCCCATTTTAATTTGTTGCACTAAAAAAGGATTATACTGAAAACTATAATTATTGGTGCGCAGTAGGGAAACTAGAATCCATGCAAAACCAGGCTTGCAGGTTTTGAGCTCCAACAGAGGAAATACGAATCGCTCCATACTGTTTCACACCTGAAATATTTTGTGGTTGCTGCGTTTGGTAACATTTCTGCTGTTTCTTGGTAGAATTGGAACTGATTCAGTCTTCCAAACTAGGGATGGCAATGGGTAATTACCCGCTGGGTATGTGTTACCCATACCCTTACCCACGAGAAAATATTTTACCCGCCAATTTACCCATATCCGTGCATGGGTAAAAGTTTTTTCCCATACCCTTACCCATGCGGGTAACGGGTAACCTATGGGTTATCTTTACCCATGATTTGAAGAATATTTACTATGAAAAAATACATGTTTTAATATATCAGGCTCCCAAATTTAGCCAAAATATCATAAATCATTAATAAACTCTTCTATATGAACACACAATCAAATGATCTAATGGATAAATCCATCATTACTAGATAACAAGTCATAAAATCGACAAGTTCTATGATTCTAGTATAATTTATCGGTTTCAATTTATCCATGGGTTAACGGGTATGGGCAATGCAGTCTCATACCCTTACCCGCTGGGTAAAGCTTTTTTCCCATTATCTTACCCATGGGTACAAAAAATAGCCATACCCTTACCCTAATGAGGTAATTACCCATCGGGTTTCGGGTAAAAATTACCATCTTTATTCCAAACCATATCTAGTTCAGTGGTGAAACCCTGTATAATAAAGAATTTTGAAAAGAAAAACTAACACCAAAATCCTGAGTGTTTTGTTTTGTTGTCCTTGTGCATGATGCTGTACGGTAGCATAGCATCCACAGAGCACTCTAATCCTTATTCACCCCACCGCCTCACCCGCCCTAGTTTCCACTGCATCATTGAAAGTACATAAGGTCCACAACCACAGGGTGGCATATCTGCAGCAGCCCCCATAATAGCAAATGATGGTAATTATTCTGTTTTCAGATAGTGTTTCTTATTCTTTTGCTTGTGCAGATTGGTGAGGGTGAAAAACTTGTTAGGGCACTTTTTGGTGTGGCCAGTTGTCGTCAACCTGCTGTCATATTTGTGGATGAGATAGACTCATTATTGTCTCAGGTTTGTTGATTCTGATGTCTTGTTTTTGTTATGCCCATATACATCATGTTTTGTGGACTCCTGATAGCCTTTAACATGATTGCAGCGCAAATCAGATGGTGAACATGAATCAAGCAGGAGACTGAAAACACAGTTTCTAATTGAGATGGAAGGTTTTGACACTGGAAATGAGCAAATCTTACTTATAGGTACCTCAAACATCAAATGTAAAAAATGCTCAGTTTAAGGCTTTGAGCATCATAGCAATCTTCAGCTTTGTGTTTCTTTTTAACGCATCATGGCATAGGTAGATTGTATAGACAACTACAGTTTGAAGTTATATGCTGTTGTGGACTCCTTTGTAGGCCGGCAGTACCAGCGCAGGGGCAGGCGTGCCGCAGCCAATAGTGGCTAAGGCGCCTCTAGTTAGTTTTAGAAGTCAATAAGTTGGGAGGGATTTTAGGATCTCTGTTTTGGTTTGTTAGGGAAAGCACCTAACCTATAAAGGTGGCTTAGAAAGGATGTAATCGGTATCGAAGGAAATAGAACCTCCCAAAAGTGGGCGGGTTTCCCTTCGACGGAGTCCACAGGCGCTTCAGCCGTGGCCACCGGCGACGAATCCTCCGCTCAGTTTCCCCGATACACTCTGCATTCCAATTCTCAATCTCACCTACTCCTCCGTTCTCCCCTGCGTACCCCACAGCGGCAACGCCGTATCAATTTGGTATCGGAGACCCTTCTGGGTGCATCGACAACCATGTCCGGCACTCCTGTCGATCCTGCAGCCATGGAGGCGCGGCTGGATGCGAAATTTGATCGCATGTTCGCCCAGCTCACCACCATCACCAACCGCCTCAACTCCCACGACCAGCGAATGGCTCGCATCGAGATCGGCAAGCCTGATGCTGGTAAAGGCACTGGCAGAGCAGAGGATTAGGATGGCGGAGACGACACACACCGTCAGGATGCGGACGCCGACGCGTACGACCTCGAGCGCGATCGTGCGTGGAACGAGTACCGCGAGCGGGAGCCGCTTCGCCTACGGGGCTGACTCACGGGATCGGGCCCCCTACGAGTATCGAGACTGCCGCGACGACCGCGACTGTTACGATTGGAGCAGACACGGCTATGACTCGCGCGGTGGACGTTGTTGCTTCGATCGCGATGGACGTGGTGACCGCGACTTCGGCTACGCTGGCCGCGGTGACCGCGGCTATGGACGAGGCTGCCGCGACTATGACCGTGGTGGAGGCGGATTCATCGATCGCCACCGAGAGCAACACAGGCCGCCCAAAATCCCCTTTCCCACCTTCAACGACGAGTCTGATCCTCTGACCTGGCTCAACAAGTGCGACAATTTCTTCCGTGGACACCGTGTTCCAGAGGATGAGAAGGTGTGGATGGCGTCCCTGCACCTTGACGGCACCGCTGTTGAATGGTACTACCAGATGGAGCGTGACTTCAGCATGGTGCCTTGGCCGCACTTTGTCGACTTCGTCAACCTTCGCTTCGGGCCACCGATCCGCACCAACTCCATTGCCGAGATCAAGGCCCTGGTCCGCACAGGCTCAGTGGAGGACTACTTGCAGCGGTTCCTCGCCCTGCTCGCACGCTGTGACAACCTCGCAGCACGGACGGTGATCGACCTGTACACGGGTGGGTTGGGCCAGCCACTGGCCCACGATGTCGAGATGCAGTACCCCGCCAATCTTCAGAAGGCCATGAGTCTCGCAAGGGCATAGGAGCAGCGCCATGCGGAGGCTTCGACGGTCAACAGCTCTGCTGTACCTAAACCATCTGCCCGCCGTGTCATCGTGTCGGCCAGCACTGGTGTCTCCAGCGCCCCTGCATCAGACAGCAAGACAGAGGGCCCCCGCCCTCGCTTTCGCCGTCTCTCGGCGGCCAAGATGGAGGAGAAAAGGCAGAATGGGCAGTGCTACTTTTGCCCTGAGCCTTACAACAAAGATCATAAGTGCGCCACCAAGGGCGGTGTCTTCCTCGTGGACCTGGCGGAGGGCGAGGAGCACCCACTCAGTGAGATCAACGACTTGGAGATCTCCCTCTCCGCGCTAACCGGCCTCAACTCTGCGGATTCTATGCTACTGCAGGTCATAGTGGGCAGCGTCTAGCTCCGGGCGTTGGTGGACACGGGCTCCACCCACACGTTCGTCCACTCCGCGGTTGCGCAGCGCTTGGGTCTCACCGTCACGCCACGCACCGGCCTCAGCGTCATGGTGGCCAATGGCGACCGGGTGCGCAGCCCGGGTGTCTGCCTCGCTACTCCAGCCACCATTGGCGGCGAGGCCTTCTCCATTGACTGTTTCGCACTCGACTTGGGTGGCTTCGATCTGGTCCTTGGCGTCCAATGGCTCCGGATGCTGGGGCCCATCGTCTGGGATTTCGGCGCCCTGGCAATGTCCTTCTGGTCCAACGGCCGTTCTCATCACTGGACTGGCATGAACAAGGTGTGGCCGTCCGCACCATTGCTGACCCTCGTGCGGTGCTGGAGGAGCTGCTGCAGTCGTACCAAGACATTTTTGAGGAACCCCGTGGTCTGCCACCACCACGGCGCCATGACCACAAGATCCACCTCTTGCCAAGCACTCCACCGGTGGCGGTGCGCCCGTACCGGTACCCGCAGCTCCTCAAGGACGAAATCGAGCGGTAGTGCGAGGACATGCTCAGTCAAGGGATCATCAGGGAGTTGACCTCACCATTTTCCTCCCCGGTGCTCCTCGTCCGCAAGCACGATGACAGTTGGCGCTTCTGCGTCGACTATCGCGCCCTCAACGATGCCACCGTGAAGGACAAGTTTCCGATTCCTGTGGTCGACGAGCTACTCGACGAGCTGAACGGTGCCCGCTTCTTCACCAAGATTGACTTACGCAGCGGGTACCACCAGGTGCGCATGCATCCGGATGACGTCGCCAAGACAGCCTTTCGGACCCACCGCGGGCATTTCAAGTTCCTCGTCATGCCTTTTGGCCTCATTAATGCGCCGGCGACATTTCAGGCTCTCATGAACGATGTGCTCAAATCATTCATCCGCCGCTTTGTCTTGGTTTTTTTTTTTGATGATATTCTAATCTACAGCCACTCGTGGGCTGAGCACTTACAACATGTCAAAGCTGTGCTGCAATAGATGCGTGACCATCATCTCTTCGCCAAGCGCTCCAAGTGTTCCTTCGGTGAGCCATCTATGGCCTACCTTGGCCACATTATCACAGCCAAGGGGGTCACCATGGATGCGGACAAGGTCGGTGTCGCCGCACCGCTGGCTGCTCTCCTCAAACGGGAAGCCTTCACCTGGATAGCGGAGGCCGACGCCGCCTTCCTCGCCCTCAAGACAGCGCCTGTTCTTCAGCTTCCGGACTTCACCAAGCGGTTCGTTGTGGACTGCGATGTGTCCGGCGCTGGGTTTGGTGCTGTGCTGCACCAAGGCGATGGCGCCATTGCTTTCTTCAGCCGGCCAGTTGCTCCTCATCATGCCAAGCTGCCAGCTTATGAGTGTGAGCTCATTGGGCTGGTCAAGGCTGTTCGTCACTGGCGGCCGTACATCTGGGGTCGGGCGTTCACCATTCGCACCGACCACTGGAGCCTCAAGTTCCTCCTCGACCAGCGCCTAACGACAATTCCTCAGCACACATGGGTGTCCAAGCTATTTGGTTATGACCTCACGGTCGAGTACCGCGCCGGCAAGCTCAACACCGTGGCGGACGCGCTGTCCCGCCGTGACGAGGAGGCAGCAGCCTTGGCTCTCTCTGGGCCTCTCTTCACCGACTATGATACCCTACGTGCTGAGCTGCTGGATGATACGACAGCCCAGAACCTCTATAACCAGCTTGCTGCAGGCACGGCGCCGGACGACTGGCAGTTGGTCGACGGCTTGCTGCTATACAACAGCCGTGTGTTCGTTCTTGACGGCTCCAGCTTGTGGTCACAACTGCTCCAAGATGCTCATGAGGCTACCCATGAGGGTGTCGAGAAAACACTCCATCGGCTGCGGGCTTCCTTTTACAAAAACCGCACCCATCGGTTAGTCTGCGATTTCGTTCACGGCTGCGCCGTCTGTCAGCGTAACAAGATAGAGCATCTCCACCTGGCTGGTCTTCTACACCGGTGCCGACTCATGTCTGGAGTGACATTGCCATGGATTTTGTGGAGGGATTTCCACGAGTCGGTGGCAAATCGGTCATCTTGACCATCATCGACCGCTTTTCCAAGATGGCTCATTTCGTGGCTCTCAGCCACCCTTATTCCGTGCAGTCAGTAGCCCAGGCATTCTTCGACAACATTGTTCGGCTTCATGGTTTTCCTTGCTCGATTGTCAGCGACCGGGACACGGTCTTCACCAGCCGCTTTTGGGAGGAATTGTTCAAGTTGGCTGGTGTAAAGCTTCTGCGCAGCTCAGCCTTTCACCCTCAGACGGATGGTCAGTCAGAGGTCACCAACCGGATCATTGTTATGTACTTGCGGTGCTTAGCCGGTGATCGCCCTCGCTCTTGGTTGCAGTGGTTGCCATGGGCGGAGTATTGCTTCAACACTTCATATCAGTCTGCTCTTCGGACCACACCATTTGAAGTGGTTTATGGCAGAGCGCCGCCGGCTCTGGTGTCCTACACTCCAGGCGCAGCCCGTGTGGCTGCTATTGATCGCCAGCTCCAGGACCGTGACACGTTCCTGGCAGAAATTCGTGAACGCCTCATCTTTGCTCAGGACACCATGCGCGAACACCACAACCAGAAAGGTCGCCATGTGGAGTTCGCTGTTGGTGATTGGGTACTGCTTCGTCTGCATCAGAGGACTGCTGTTGGCATCACAGCAGCCTCCCCTTTGAAGCTTGCTCCACGCTATTTTGGGCCGTATCAGGTGGTGGAGCGGTTTGGAGCAGTCGCTTATTGCCTGCAGCTGCCTCGGAAGGCGCGCATTCATGATGTCTTCCATGTTGCTCTACTGAAGAAGTTCACTGGTGATCCGTCTGCTACAATCATGCCTCCACTAGACATCCTTCGTGGACGCGTGGTTCCTTCTCCTACTCAAGTGGTCCGTGCTCGTCTTAATAGAGGGCATTGGGAGCTCTTGGTGCAGTGGGATGGCTGCACTGCTGCTGATGCTACTTGGGAACCCATTGCCGAGTTTAAGGAGCGTTATCCGCTGTTTCAGCTCGTGGACGAGCTATTTGTTGGGGAGGAGAGAAATGTTGTGGACTCCTTTGTAGGCCGGCAGTACCGGCGCAGGGGCAGGCGTGCCGTAGCCAATAGTGGCTAAGGCGCCTCTAGTTAGTTTTAGAAGTCAATAAGTTGGGAGAGATTTTAGGATCTCTATTTTGGTTTGTTAGGGAAAGCACCTAACGTATAAAGGTAGCTTAGAAAGGATGTAATCGGTATCGAAGGAAATAGAACCTCCCAAGAGCGGGCGAGTTTCCCTTCGACGGTGTCCACAGGCGCTTCAGCCGTGGCCACCGGCGAAGAACCTTCCGCTCTGTTTCCCCAATACACTCTGCGTTCCAATTCTCAATCTCACCTACTCCTCCGTTCTCCCCTGCGTACCCCACAGCGGCAATGCCGTATCATATGCATGTCCAATGGAGTTGATATTGAACTTTCGACAAAAACACCAAGCAAAAGGAAACAGAAAAGAGAAACAATATAAAGGAGAGTTCATATTGAACCTTGGGTAGACTAGTGTGAGAGCTTAGTTTTGACATAATCTGATCTACGAGTATTGCTGTGGAGGTTGTAGGGATGGAATATTGGGGGATGGGGTTTAGGCAGGCGGCGGCTAGTGGGCGTCATGGTGACCACGGTGCAGCAGTAGAGAGCGAGAGAGATCAAGAGGGCTTAGGGGAAGCCTAGCAACAAAATTGTTGCTCTGCTTAATCATCTCATTACTGTTTGGGGATATTTATCCCTTCCTAAACAACCAACTCAGATCATATTCAAGGACTAAGATTCTAAATAAAGGAAATAACAAGTTAGGGAGATAATCTGGGCCATTAGTCCCTAATGGCTGGCGCCATCCTAGCCACTAGTGTGCCGGCATAACATCTCTCCCCGCCTCATCAAATAGCTTGTCCTCGAGCTGAACATCTGGGTAAAGATCCCTGAACGCTTGGAGCAGCTCCCAAGTGGCTTCCTCAACACTCATGCGGCGCCATTGGGCGAGGATGTGCTAGAAGCCACGATGAACCTAGTGTCCAAGACACGCTCTAGAGCAGGTAGCAAGCGGCTATCATGTGTGGGGTGCACCGGTGGGGTTGTGGTCAGAGGATTGCCATGGAACAACTTCAACAGCCCCATGTGAAACATCGTGTAGGTGGGCACCCTCCGATAGCTGGAGCTGGTAGGCCACCGTGCCGATGTGCACGAGAATCTAGAATGGGCCAGCATAGCTAGGGTCGAGCTTTCCCTTGGCTCAAGGCTCGAGCGAGTGCGTGAGTGCGTAGAGTGGTGAAGGCATAGCCACACCTAGTCTCTCAATGCAAACTCCAGTTCATGGTGGTTGGCATCGTAGTAGCGCTTTGAGACTTGCTGAGCATGGAATATATGCTCCTGGACCCCCGAAGGAAGTTGTCGTGCTCGCGAAGGAGATGGTTGACAGTGTCCGTGCGGGCGGTGCTCGCCGCGTACGACAACAAGGGCGGAGGAGGTTGCCTGTAGACAACTTGGAACGACATTGCACGGAGGGGCGATATGGAAGGATGTGTCATAGTAGTACTCTGCGCACGGGAGCTAAGCAACCCATGCTGGTGGTCGGTCGCCATTGACGCAGCGCAGGTATGTGGCGAGCAGTTTGTTCACCACCTCAGATCATCCTTCTGTGGTTGGAAGGTCGTGCTCATGCGGAGGGTGACACCTTCCATCTTGAAGAGGTTGTGCCACACATGACATGTGAAGACAGGGTGATGATGGAGGTAGGGAACCTATGGAGGTGAACAACCCCTTCGAAGAACAATCCCCTCGAAGAATGCCCTCACAATGGACGTGGCGGTGTACAGGTGACTGAGGGCGATGAAGTGGGCGTACATGGAGAAGCGGTCAACGACGATGAGGATGACCGATTTGTCTTGGACCTTGGGCAGGCCCTCGATGAAATCCATAGGGCGATTGTCACTACTTACGGACCCAAACTTGGGTGATCTATCCATTACTAGGATGAAGCTTGGATGAAATCTATTGAAATGTCAGCCCACACCTCAAGGGGCTCAATAGACCGGTGGGTTGCAGGGACTTTGTCTTGTTGCGCTAGCACGTGCCGTAGTCGCGCACCAAGGTGCGGTCACTAGCGATGAAGAAATTGCCCCGCAGCCACTGTAGCGTCTTTTGGGGCCCTTGTGACCTGTCGTGTGAGCAAGAGAGCACCTGGTGGCGTAAATCGGAGTGCTCGGAGACAAAAATGCGTGAGGGAGACATTGAGATGTAGTGACTTTGACAATTTTCACATTTGTAAACTCAATAATATAAAAGTTATTGATGATTTATATTCCCAATGTTTGACCCAAACCTTGTCCAAAACAACTTCTAAATCCTATACGGAGGGAGTATATAACTAGTATGTTGTGAAGAGGACTGGAGGAGTAGCTCTAGTCGAAGCCGCAGCTGCCGCTTTTTCCCGTACACCATTTTTTTCCTCCCTTTTTCTCATGCCTCGGCCTTCTTCTCCTTGTTAGTGTTTGAACCACTGCTGGTGCCTGTATCTCCTCCGCTGGCACCTAGTCCTTCGTCCTCCGCCTCTTTCCTGTCGGTGACTCTTGTGAATAGGATTAGTATTCCATAATGAATAGATTACAGGAGAGGGGTTACATATATAGAGAGAGTACAAGGGCCAAAGGGCCAGATAGTTAATGACTAATAGGCAGTCCCGAAGGGGCGTGAGCAGGACCCGAGGGGGTTGGATACAGGGGAAGAGTTCACACTAACAGCCCCCCGCAGTCAGAACGTCAGCGGAGCGGACATTCAGGCTGGAGCGAAAGTCCATGAAGACAGTGGAGGGAAGACCCTTCGTGAAGACATCAGCAAACTGTGATGTGGTGGGAATATGCATGACACGGACAACACCAATAGCGACCCGTTCCCGGACGAAGTGAAGATCAATTTCCACATGCTTGGTACGCTGGTGTTGCACGGGGTTGGTGGAGAGGTAGACGGCACTGACGTTGTCACAGTAGACGAGGCAGGCGGTGTCCAGAGGATGATGAAGTTCCTGTAGGAGCTGTCGTAGCCATGGGGCCTCTGCAACGCCGTTGGCAACAACACGGTATTTGGCCTCAGGGCTAGAACGGGAGACGGTGGGCTGTCGCTTCGAAGACCAAGATACAAGGCTGCTGCCGACGAAAACTGCGTACCCAGAGGTGGAGCGACGAGTATCGGGGCAGCCAGCCCAGTCAGCATCAGTATACACAGTAAGTTGTGTTGGAGATGACCGGGGAATGACAAGGCCGTAGTCGAGGGAGCCCTGAAGATAACGCAGAATCCGTTTGGCAGCAGCTAGATGAACCTCCTGAGGGTCATGCATATGTAGACAAACTTGCTGGACAGCGTACGCAATATCAGGTCTGGTGAATGTTAAGTACTGGAGGGCGCCGACCAGACTGCGATATGCTGAAGGGTCAGTGACAGGAGGCCCATCAGAGGTAGAAGTCTTGGCGCAAGTGTCGACAGGAGTGGAACAAGGCTTGCAGCCGCTCATGCCATGGCGATCCAGTATGTCCAAGGTATATTGCTGCTGAGAGAGAAACAAAGTGTCACTTCGACGCTGAACAACCATGCCGAGAAAATGGTGGAGGGGTCCAAGATCCTTCATGGCAAACTCGGTCTTGAGAGCATCAATGACCCGACGGAGCAGCTGGTCAGAAGAGGCAGTGAGTACTATGTCATCTACGTATAGGAACAAGTAGACAGTGTCGGTGCCGTGGCGGTAGATGAACAAGGACGTGTCAGTCCGTGCTTCAGAGAACCCCATGCTGAGAAGGTGGGAAGCAAAGCTACTGTACCATGCCCGAGGTGCCTGCTTGAGACCATACAGTGATTTGTTGAGTTTGCATACATGACCAGGAAGAGCAGAATCAATAAATCCTGTCGGCTGGGAGCAATATACAGTCTCAGAGAGAGTCCCATGGAGAAAGGCATTCTTCACGTCTAGTTTATGGATCGGCCAATCACGAGAGTGAGCAATGGTGAGAACTGTACGAACTATTGTAGGTTTAACCACAGGGCTGAAAGTTTCATCATAATCAATGCTAGGTCGTTGAGTGAATCCGCGAAGTACCCAGCGGGCTTTGTTTCTGTCAAGAGACCCATCAGCATGAAATTTGTGCTTAAATATCCATTTACCAGTGACCACGTTGGCTGTAGCGGGGCGAGGGACCAGATCCCAAGTATGGTTGTCCATGAGAGCAGCATACTCCTCTTCCATTGCTCGTCGCC
>Ga0182004_10001516_pt1 | contig 17117 bp, 8 predicted proteins | sample Sormic07211540_1_FD_120479 | JGI IMG/M metagenome (GOLD analysis project Ga0182004, IMG submission 120479) | Endophyte microbial communities from Sorghum bicolor roots, Mead, Nebraska, USA - 072115-40_1 MetaG | ecosystem: Host-associated > Plants > Roots > Unclassified | place: USA: Nebraska...
CGTATATGTAATTTGTATGTGGACTGCTGCACAAGTTCACAAAAGTGGTCTGTGGGCCAGGTGTACGTACGCACAGACGAAGAGTCTGCTGGACGAACAGTGCAGCGTATTCAGACGGGTAGCTGGGTTTTTGGTGTAACAGCGCTGAATGAACAGCCTTGAGATTAACGACAAGCTTTTAGTTATCTTATCTAATTAGAAAAGAAAAATTCAAATTGATGAGCTCCTACGTTTGCCGTTTGGAGCGACCGGAGGCGCCACCCACCTTTTGACCTTGGACTGACTCTGCTGCTGCTGCTGCTGACTCTGCAAGTCTGCTGCACGATACTCCGACTGGCTACCTGCTACGGCCGTACGTTGGCCGTGGCCTGGCTCGCTCGCTTCCCCCCTGCACAAACATCAAGTCAAGGCCTTGTTTATTTTTTAGATTTTCCGTTACATCGAATCTTTAGATACATATATAGAGTATTAAATATAAATGAAAATAAAAACTAATTGCATAGTTTGGTCGGAATTGACGAGATGAATCTTTTGAGCCTAGTTAGTCTATGATTAAACAGTATTTGTCAAATACAAACAAAAGTACTACAGTGTCGATTTTCCAAAAAAAATTTATAACTAAACAAGGCCCAAGATTCTCCGTCTCCACTCTCCAGCTGGTACGGAGTGACCGCCCCACGGCTGACCGAACGCCTGGTTCGTTTGGCTGGTACAAATCAGGGTAAGGCGTGTTCAATGACATGAATTTGTTAAGCTAATTAATCTATTATTAGCAACATATTTATTATAGCACTATATTGACAAATCATAGGCTAATTAGACTTAAAAGATTTATCTCGCAAAATAGTCGCAATTTATGTAATTATTACTTATTTTTTAGTCTGTACTTAATGCATGTCAAAACATCTGATGAGATCACACTTGTTTGTCAGTAGTTGTGATTGTGACCATAAAATTGACAAAGAGACTGGTGTGGGAGGCGCCCACAGAGTTGGCGAGGAGACCGACATGGAAGGAGATGGCTAGCCGATCGTGTTGCCGAGGGGTTTGCGTGGTGTGTCAGCGGGCGATCCTGCTCCGCGGAGGCTGTTTCGGTGCAAGGAGGCTGTGTGCGGCATTTATGCTTTGATGAGATAGCTAAGATACCGGATGCTATGGTGTGTGCGCGTGGATCTTTATAGGTAAAGTCTATTTAGTGTGCGTTTGAGAGGCTATATACATTGGTCGATGTAGAGACTGAAATATTATTAATATATTTCTTTTTTGGGAAAAAAAATAAAATTTAAGGAAGGAACTAAACAAGGCCCGGCATTCCTCTCTTCGCATCATCTCTGCGACTTGGCCCACCAAAGCTCACAAGAACGTCGTCACCTGCTGCGCCACGGATACTGCACCCATCTTATTTTTCAAGAAATATTTTTTAAATAATTTAATAACTAATATGTACTTACTTATATGAAAAATACAATAGTTAGATAGCAGCACAGTAAATATTCCGAGCTACCATTAATGAAGTGTTTGATACAAGAAGTAAAGTTAGGTGTTCGGATGGGGTGTCACGTGAGGTGTGTGTTCTGGTAGTAATATAAAAATAAATTATAAAAGTTCTTGGTAAATTACGAGATGAATTTATATATATTTAGTTTTATAAATAGTTTATATTTAATACTCTATTTATGTGTCTAAACATTCGTCGATCAAACATCCTCATGCCTCTGCTTGCACGGCTGCATGCATGCCCTGTAGAAGTGGTAGGTGCAATGTCTGCTTTAACTTGGGGTTTGTTTGTTTGAGCTTATCTACCGAATTCGTCAATAATTTAAAAAATATTTTTCTCTTACAATAAATTAGTTAGTATACGTGATGTATTACTGTAATGGTGATGGGTATTTTGAGATAACTAGACCTTATGCTTTGCCAAGAGTTTGAGAAATTGAGAGAGAATAGAATTATTTCTTCATAATTCATTGCTTATTCTCAAATGGTCTATGCCTATATATAGGCAAGGGCCTAAACTAACGTGAGCAACAATACTCCTTTAATCTAAGAACTAAATGGAGCCAATTGCTTCTTAATCTTAGAGCAACTCCAAGAGCATCGCTAAAATTAGTAGCCAAATTCTATTATTTAGTCATTTTGTAAAGTAGAAAACTTTTTAAAAAAGAAGAGATCCACAACAGTCTTGCTATTTTACAAAATCATATAGCTTGTGTCAGTGGTTGGCTATATATGGCCAACGAAAATCAATAAATGACCAACTTTCTATTTTACAAAACTTCCACAACAACAATAACTAAGCTGTTCGAGTTGCTCTCAAGGAACTAAATGGAGCCAATTGCTCTTTAATCTTAGGAACTAAAAATAGAAAACTAATTTAAACTTCTTCTTTAGCCACTGGTTACCGACTGGGCCTGCTCCTGGGCACAGCTTGTTGGCTGTCCATGACAATTACTACCACTGTTGTTGTCGTTCCATTTGACCAGATACAACATCATCACATCTCACGTTCTCTCGTGCCTGAAGGACCACAGATCATGTCAACACAGTACCACTGCAACCTTGACTGTGCAGTGCACACAGCAGGCCTGCATTGACTTGTTCCTGAACCTGAAAGTGAAATCTTTTACCCAGGGTCTTGTTACTTAATTAAAAAAACAAAAACTTTTCAAGATTTCTTGTTACATCGAATCTTTAGACCCATGCATAAAACATTAAATATAGACGAAAATAAAAAATAATTATACAGTTTGCATATAATTTGCGACATAAATCTATTGAGACTAGCTAATTTATGATTGGATAATATTTGTCAAATACCAACAAAATGCTACAAGATTCCGAAATTTTTCGGTTAGCAACTAAACAAGGCCAGGACCCAGGAATACCTTGACTCCGTTTTGGGTGGTCACATTCTTCACGGATTCACCTCTTGCTTTGCTGCCTCGGTCGGCCACTCGGCAACTTACACCTTTAAATCGTGAGATAAATCTTTTAAGTCTAGTTAGTTTATAATTAGATAATAATTATCAAATAAAAATAAAAGTGCTACAATACCTAAAACTAAAAATTTTTAGAAAACTAAACAAGGCCTCAGTTTTAGAATTTTCTGTCGGTAAAGGCCTCTCTTAAGCATCTCTCTCCTCATTTTAGCATCATATTTGATACATTGTGGGTTGTACTACATGACGGAGGCTTGATTTGAAAAAGTAAACTGAATCCCATCATCCACTGCCGATTCAAACAAAGTCCTTGTTTGTTTCTAAATTTTTTTAAGACTAGCAAATATGTCCGTGCGTTGCAACGGGAGAAAAACATCAAATGGTCATAAAAATGATGATATAATATTACATATCCATTTATATTTATTTTTTTATGAAATTTAAAGTCCATAATTTATTTTATTGATAACCATGACATCTCTTGTATGAGATAGTTAATATTTACAATATTATGTAGCTTGGAGACATATTTATTTAATAATAAAAATAGTATTATATTAAAACATGATAAGTTTGTTGCTAGCTTTATTTTTTTTATTTAGATTAGGATTCCTATAAAATATGATATATCAGTTAAATGTATGTAGATTATAAATACATGAGCTTAATTATGAAGTGTTCATATGATATAACAACACATCGTGCCAAGGTAGTGGCACACTTAAATTGATGCTAAACTATTTAGCAAACATAAATTTAGGTAAATTAGTAAATCAGTGAGATATGTAGGAATGGTGCTAAAACTTTTACCACAAATCAACCATCATATTAAATAGGCTACCATAAATTTTTTATAATAATTGGAGCAAGATAAGTACAATTTAAATTTTACACTAAAAAGCATAGACATGCATCTCCAGCAAAAAAAATATACTAAAATTTGTAATATTTTTTGTTTACTACATAGATCTACATATGTGGAGCTGAACAAATTTTGTTTTGTAATTTTTAGATTTTTTTTATGAATTTCTACGCATTTATTAATTTTCAGCTGATATAAAGAATAAAAGAAATGATAATTAATAGGACAAACACTTTGCACGTATTTTTTTGTTTACTGCATGAATCTATATATGTTGAGCTGAAAATTTGTTTTGTAATTTTTACGTTTTCTATGAATTACTATGCATTTATTAATTTTTAGCCAAATTAAAGAATAAAAGAAAAGAAAATTAATAGGATATAGGAGATTTTGCATTAGGAACCCTGAAAGAAATTTATTTTCTTTTTGCTCTTTTAAGAGCGGACGGCAGAGGCTAGCCGAGAACGGATAGAAAATGTAAACCGGAGATTTTGCATTGGGAACTCTAGAAAATATTCTATTTCCTTTTTCTCTCCTACAAGCCTTAAACAGACGGAGAGACCGATTCTCGCCGAGACGGGGGCAGAAGAAAATTTTGGGGCACACTGAAATTTTCACAATTTATTAGTAGGTATAGATTTGTTGTCATATTGAATTTTTGAACGCATATATAAAATATTAAATATAGACAAAACAAAAATTAATTACATAATTTATCTGTAATTTACGAAACGAATCTTTTAGATCTAGTTAATCTATAATTAAATAATAATTATCAAATATAAATAGAAGTGTTACAGTTATCAAAGCCAAAAAAAAAAAACCAAAGCCAAAGCAAATCCTCCTTGGATCGGTTCCTGCCCAGCTAGCTGGCCGGTTTGAATGTTTGATATGGTCGTCAACGGGTGGGTCATCTTTTGGCCTTTAGCATGCAGCCGCCCCAATAAAGATGAGAGAACAGACACGCAAAGGCCAAACTTTTCTACAAGCATGCACGAAGAATCAAAGCAAAAGAGAATCAGAGTATCCTCATCATCATCATTAAAAAACGACTCCATTGGTACGCACGACAAATGGAAGCAGCCAAAAAGCACAGAAGCTTCTTCGCGATTAAAAAAAATAATCGTATCGTATGTACTGTACGTAGTCAAAAAGGACTTCATTTTATATACGCAGATACGCTACAAGCCAAATTATCAATTGTTTTCAAACTAAAGAAGTACCCCTATCTTTTTTTTTTTTAAAAAAAATCGTTTTGAAGTTGTATAGTTGATTTGTCATGGTAAATAGTGCAGTTGGATCAGTAGTAATCGTTTTCTATGCAATGCTTGTTTGAAAGAAGGTACCGATACTGGTGTCATATGGTTGGATTATACTGTTTGTTCTAAATAGTATCCGATTCTAAAATAGCACAAGTCAAACGATTTGAAGTTCAACTAATTTATACATAATAAGTATCTTTATAAATTTGTCATGGAATACTATGTTTTTATAGTATACTTATTAGGAGTCATACATGTAAACAATATTTTCTAAACATAGTTGAACTTGATAATTTGACCTTGACCGTACATAGGATCACATTAGCAAAGGCTAGTTATTAACTAGGACTAAACATTAGCTTGAATTAGTTGGGTAGAGTAGCTAGTTGATTAATAACTAGTTGAAGGCTTGACTATAAAATTAATTGGAATATCACCATTCATGGACCACTTCTAAAAGTCTGGTTTTCAAGAATAATTCTTCTAGAAGCCTTTTAGATCGATGATGTATGCAGCTGTGAGATTTGAACTACACATCCGCCCCAAACAAAGTTATTAAATAAAAGGACCTGTTAGGATTTGTAGGAATCTTTTGGTTCTAGCTAGTGCCTAGGGATTGTAGATCATGGATTATGGATAAGAATGTGTAGGTTTAGATCCCTTGATTATAGTTTGAGATTATAAGAGCTACTCCAGACACCAATCTGCTGGATACTTTAGTATGTGCTTGGTTCGGGGGATCACAAGATGTAGGATGGAATGTCCTCCTTTTTTCTGGTATTTGGTTTCGCTCCATGCACGACAGTCGCCCCTCCCGCTCCTAGTATGGCTTTATGCACCAGATAATGATAGGTCGGTGACTACATGGTCTGGACTATCCTCACGCCCTTTGGCATGATGGTGGAGCATTTTCTACGAGAGGACTACCCCAGTGAGGACCACAAGCACTTATTCGTTGGTTTAGACACCGAGTGGTATACGGTGATCGACCGAAGTAAGACGACCCTCATGTAGATATGAGTCAGCAACCTATGCTTTATTTTCTAGCCGCGTCGATAGCATCCCCGATGACCTCAAGCACTTCCTTAGCATGAGGGCCACATATTCGTCGGTGTTACAGTCGCCAATGACTTTGATTGGCTGTGGGAGGACCACCAAATCAAGCTTTCCAAGATGGTGGAGCTTCAGGCCATGGTGCCATTTGTGATAAAAAAGGGCAATGGTAGAAGGTGCCAAACCTCGCGACCTCCATGCAAGATGTGATGGTCGTGGCCGTGAAAAACAAATATATCAATGTACATACACTAGTATCTTTGTTTTTGTTAGCCACACCCATCTCTCATGTGTGAGGGTCGCAAGGTTTGGCACCTTCTGCCACTCACCTGTTTTTATCATGAACGACACCATGGCCTAACGTTCCATTGTCTTAGAAAGCTTGATTTGCTGGTTCTCCCACAATCAACTGAAGTCATTGACGACTGTGACATCGATGAAGACATGGTCCTCATGCGCAAGGAAGTGCTTGAGATCTTTAGGAAGTTCTCGGCGTGGCGGATCTAGAATAGAAGGCACCAATCACCGATTATGCATGAGGGCCGTCTTATTTTGCCCGACCACCGAGTACTATTTGAGGTTTAAACAACGAGGTGGTTCCTGTGGTCTTAGCGGGGGTGGATCTCTTGTAGAAAGAGCTAACCGTTGTTCCTAGGGACGTGACCATAGTCCGAACCATGTAATCTCTGACCATGATCATTGCCTCATGCGTGGAGCCAAAATGGGAGTGAGAGGGGCAATCATCATGCATGGAGCCAAAACAGGTGGGAGAGCGGGAGCGGGAATGGGAGTAGGACAAACTAGCCTTCGAGCGGCTGTTGGATGATGAACTAGCAAAATTCAGAGCAAGTTGAAAAACTAGCCTGCTAGGTTGGCTTATGTTATTTTTAGTACAATCTTCTCTAGAAAATTCAAATGAGCTCTAAAAATTCTAAAACTTGGCACACACCTTTCTAGCCTATTTAGAAACTATCCCCAAGATATCAAATCAGAAAGATCAAGATCCTTCTCTAAAAAAGGTTTAGACAAGATTCCTCAAATGATGATTTCTAGGTGTTCTTGGGAAATCAGTTAAAACCTGATTGAGATAAGTTCCAAGGTGTCATAGCACCTAAAGATCAACCACGAACAACCCAAAACCTTCAGCTCAAAGATCGAGCTTATAACATAGCCAAACTGGTAGATCAAAAATCACCCAAAACTAACCACAAAAATCACAAAAAAGAAAAATCAGAGAAGGAAAAGGATAAACATTCATGAAATATTCTATACAAGACCATGTCTAGCCTCTTTCATTCATCCTCCCACTAGAGATGGAAAACTAAGCAAGAGGTGCTTATCTCTCTCTACTTCTAATCTCCCTCGGAAGAAACACTTGGCTAGCCTAAGGAAATAACTTTGGGGTGGAAGAGATTCCTGTCCTAGGCAACCACTATACCATATGGCTATTATAAAATTCCAAGAGTGCCCCTAGGTTTAGTCTTGAACCACTTAGCCACAAGGGCGAAATGGTCAAAACTGATTTCCATACATCGGACAACTATGAGCCCTTTCTAAAGTCACTTTGCCTCGACACACGCTCTCTAATGATGCCACATGCGTCCAAGATCCTCAGATTTTGAGGCCCAAACCGAGCAAACCTACCATCCTTGGTTTTGAGGCCTAAACCACCAAATCTACTTGGAGTCGCATAGCCGACATGCCTTCTCCATGGTGTCAATGCTTGTCCCATTCATTCTCGGCCGACCAATCACCAAGTGCTTGTGCACCCGCTTTGACTTGATTAGATCGTTTTCTTGACTTTGGTCAACACCATCTCCATCACCATCTTTGCATGTATACTTGCTTATCGACGTGTCCAAGTGCTAGGTGTCCACGATCCATCCTTTAGCCCTCGATCCAAGCCTTCTCGTCTGCCCTGCACTGCTCCTGGCACATCATGCACGAAAGAACTCCTCGCTTGACCTTCTCCATTGTTGTCAACCATTCACGCTCAACACCTCCACGTCATGAAGTCAAGACACATATTGCACATACAACTCACTCACGCCATGGTTAGTCTGACACACACTTAACTAAGGCTTCGATCATCTCATTGACAACCACTCTCACTCGCAGATGGGTACATATCAACTATGTGTATGTGTTCATACACATAAGTGGCAATTATAAGCAATGAGACAACTATTGCAATGGCAATTAGCCAATTATATCCACCACATCTCCCTCTGCTCTTGTTCTTGTATCGTGTCTGAACTGAAGGAAGGAACACAAATTTTGTTCAGTTCCCAAAATTTTTTAGATTTCGACACTGTAGCATTTTCGTTTTTATTTGACAAACATTGTCCAATCATGGAGTAACTAGGCTTAAAAGATTCGTCTCGCGATTTACAGACAAATTGTACAATTAGTTTTTATTTTCATGTATATTTAATGCATCATGCATGTGTCGCAAGATTCGAAGTGACGGAGAATCTTGAAAATTTTTGGAAACTAAACAAGGCCTAAGGACTGTAACATGAAAGTGAAAGTTTGCCTTGTTCCTGAATATAATCTGGGATCAGCCAGCACAGTCCCACTCAACCTTGAGTGTGCACAGCAGGCTTCCGTGACTTGTTCCTGAACATGAAAGTGAAAGCTTGCCTTGTTTGACTTTTGGGTCGTCACATTCACGGATTCACCTCCTGTCGGTCGCTCTGCAGTCTGCAACTCGATTTCCCATGTTTTGAACATTCGCTGACACTGATTTTTTTCGTCCGTATCCTTTAATTTTCAGAGAGAAGCTGCAATTGTTAATCCGATATATCATCACTAATAATAGTTTGGAATTTGAAGGGGAAAATGATATGGCTATGCATGCGTAGTGCGCAAGACATGACAGCAGCACTGGGGCCTGATTTGAAAAGGTAAACTGAATAATCCTATTCCACTGGCGATTCAAACAAAGCAAAATCCTCCTTCCTACCCAGCTAGCTGCATTTGGTTTGATATGGTCGTCAACGGGTCGGTCATCGTTTTCTTTTGGCCTTTAGCAGCCGCCTGCCGCCCCAATAAAGAACAGACACAGGCAAAGGCCAAATTTTTCTACACGCATGAAGAATCAAAGCAAAAGAGAATCGGAGTATCAGGCATCATGACTTAAAAAATGACTCCATCGGTACGCTGGACAAATGGAAGCCAAAAAGCATAGAAGCTTCTTCGCGGTACCAAACTTCGTTTTGTAATAATCTTTTAATTGCTATATGTTACGATACTATCCGGAGTTTCTAGAACCACAAGGCTTGTCAGTGAACCTTGGGCCTTTTTAGTTCTCTGTGGTGAAAAGTTTTCAGATATTATAGTACTTTTATTTGTATTTGATAATTATTTTCCAACTATAGATCAACTAAATTCAAAAGATTTGTAAACTTTGTAATTAATTATTTTTTTATCTTTATTTAATACTTCATATATGTGCCACAAGATTCAATATGATGGAGAATCTTGAAAAGTTTTTGAATTTCTAAATAAGGCCTTGAAATTTCTGTTTGTTAAGAGGATTTCTACTTGTCAGAGAGCCTTACTTGAGTTTATCAGCCGAATTTGTCAGCCACTCAGCAGTGTTTTCTCTCACAAATCAACCAATAGTACTTTCTATCATGACTTATCAGCCAAACGAACAAGACGTGATTTTCAGACTTCAGATTTGACTTCAAATATTTCTCTAATATATATATTTATGAGTTCAAATATTAATTTGTCACCGTGCCACATTTTCTTGTAATCAAATCAAAGTACTTCACAAAATCATTTGGTCATATGTTTGTGAGGGAGATTATTTGGCAAACACAACTAAAGTGTCAATTACTATTTTCAAACAGAGCAGTATCCGCCTTCATAGTAGTCCGCACACCAATCATGGCCCACTTCTAGCTCGATTTTCAAGAATCTTCTCGAAGCCTTTTAGGCTATTCACGATGAAGGTTTCATGACTTAATTTTGAACACATATATATTTAAAATAGTGTAGAAGAGTTTTATGGGAATGAAACTTTCTCTACTCTCATATATCTCCGGCTCCGTTGACTACTCCGTCCTCGACCTCACCATGAACGACGCCGATCCAACTGCCCACGATCTGTGGGTGGCCATTGAGGGGATCTTGTGCACCAACCGGGAGCCACGCGCCATCTTTCTCCTCAATGAATTCCACTCCATGGTGCAAGGGGACAGCACCATCTCGGCGTACTACCAGCGGCTGAAGACTAAGGCCGCCGCTCTTCGCGATGTAGGCCATCCCGTGGAGGACTCGTAGCTCGTCCTCGCCCTTTTGCGTGGCCTCAATCCTCACTTCTCCAACACCATCGACGATATCGCCAACTCCATTATCCTTCCTGCATTCACCAGAGCCCATGAAATACTGGCACTCAAGGAGCTCCGTCTCGCGAACGATGAAAAGACGGTTGCCAGCACCACCCTCCTCACCATCGCCGGGTCTGGCTGCACTTGCCCGGGTGGGTGCCGTGCTCTCGCTGCCACAACCACCTCTGGAGGTGCACACGACCCACACATAGACTTGCCTAATATATCTAAGGCCAGTCTCAGTGGAGAGTTTCATGGCGTTGTTTTCAACACTGCCATGTCATGTGAAATGAAATGAAATTTGGATGAAACACCCACTCTCAATGGACAGTTTCATTTCATAGTTTCATAGGCATTTAATTCCAAGACTCGTAGAGAGTTGGTAATCGTGCCAAGAGAGTTTCATCTAGATGAAACTCATTTCTTCTCTCTCTTCTTAAATACACTGCCATGTCATCAAAAAAGCCTATGTGGCAACCTATTTAACGCAAATGAAACACACATGAAACTCCCATTGAGACTGACCTAATAGATAATACCCTGTTTGACTTAATCACCTTAATTAATGCATTTCTTCGCGGTAAAACACTAAAACAGAGCCCGAGGTTTTTGCTCCATATGCTTTTGGGTTGCTCACATTGCATGTAAAAGTGTTGACTTGTCTCCACAAGAACAAATTAGTAGCTGTGAACGACACGACTGAACTAGTATGCATTTAAAAGTAAACCATACTCAAATCGTTTAGATTTGTTTTCCTTCTTTTTTTACATCCATCCACAGCAGTGCAATTACTAAAGCAAAACAATTGTCATGAACATGATAACTGATTATTATTTTTTAATTAAGTAGCTACAGGTCACGTTGAAAAAAAGGTAGCTTCACAGAGTGCTCTTCTCTATGTCAATTTTGGGTGCTTAGCTTTCTACAAAATAACAGACTCTAACAACTAGTAGCACAAAACTAAATCATATTAATAGCAGCACCTTCCTCAGCTGGTTGCCATGTTTGTTGCATGGCAAAAGAGACAAGGAAATCTAGCAGCAATTGTCTCTTCCCCTGCCCAGAAGCAATCATTCTAGAAGTCAATTCCTCTCCCATCCCCTGTTCGGACAAAGGTGATGCTCTGGTACAGAGGAAGCAAGGAAAATGCAGAAACTTGTTTGAGCACAAGCAGGATGAAAACAGTGAGCAGTAATCGATGCATTTCTTCATTGCAAAACACAAAAACAGAGCCCAAGGTTGATGCTCCGTAGCTTTTGGGTTGCTCACTTGATATATAAATCTGCTGACTTGTCGACCAAAATTTCTCACATCACATAGACATAGACTCAAGTAAAAAAACAGTTTTAACTGCTCGCACGTGATACTTGCAGAATCGAACTGCACAGTAATCTTTTCCTAAACACACAAAAAAATAGCTTTAGAGCTTGCTTTTCTCAATGCAGACTTCGGGTACTCAGCCAAAATTCAGCTGCAAAATAACAGAGACTCTAACAACTAGTAATACACAACTGAAGCATTTAATAGCAGCAGAATTTTTTCAACAAAACACTTCGAAGCATTTCCATAGCACTTTAGGAGTTCAGAGTTATCCCTGTACATGTACCTTGCATCATTAGGAACGGCCTGACACTCTATTTTGACCACTTCCACAATCAAATGAATCAATATAGAGACGTCTGGTGTACCTGAAACCAGAGTTCAAATTAACCTTGCACATGCATCTGCTGTGAGTTTCATGTTTGTCGGGTGGTGCTTGGACCCTTTTTGTGTGTTAGAAAAAAAAAGGAGGCACAATGAAACTGGAGAATTACCTTTTTGTTTGCTGCAATCAGTTGATGCTGTTGGTATGCAGGCTTGAGAAGTAACAACAATGGCGTTTGGAAATATAGAATAATACCTCAAAACTCTCGGTGCAAGTACATCCTACAACCATAAGTAAGAATGCGCACATATGTACAAGCCCAAAGCAAACAGTATCACAACAAAACTTGAAGCGCTTGTAGACCAAGAATATCTTACTCGTTCCTAATCCACAGATGATGGATGTGGGAGATGAGGTGCCAGTCCTTCCCCTTCCTTCTCTCGCAGCGCCTCTCCAGATCAGGGCAGCAATAGATCTCCAGTGTCTGCAGAGCAGTGAGGCCTTTAATCCACTCTGGCAAGGACTTGATGCCCGGGCAGTGAGAGATCGTAAGCTGTTCAAGTGAGGTGAGGCAGCGCATGGATTCAGGAACTGAAGTCACGCCAGGCAAGTCCCATATCAGGAATTTCCTTAGACAGTGGATGAGTGGAGTTCACCCAGCGATTCGGGCAGTTGGCCAAGTGCCTGGCAGCCTGTTATTTCGAGCTCCTGGAGGGAGGTGAGGCGCCCCAATGATTGGGGAAGGCACGTCACACGTCAGGCTCCGCAAACATAAAATCTTGAATACGCGTAGAGAACGAAGTTCCCCAACACAATCAGGTATTTGGCCAAGTGCATCGCAGTATCCTATTTCGAGCTTCTGGAGAGAGGTGAGGTACCCCAAAGATTGTGGAAGGCTATTCAGCCTGGGTAATTCCTTGATGCGGAGCATTTGTAGAGAGCCGAGTTCTCCGAGACATTCTGGCAGCTGGTGAACATCACGACTACTTCCCAATATTTGCAGATTTGTGAGAGACGGAGAGCAGAGGTCCCCCACCCACCCACTCTGAATAATACGCAGTTCTTTGAGGGCCCTGAGCGGCTGCACTGATGGTGCAGGCCTCAAACTGCCGCACTCACTAATGACCATACTTTCCAGATAACGAAGCTCCCCCAGCCACTCGGGAAGCATACAGAGAGCAGAGCATGATGAAATCTTCAGGGTTCGGAGGGATACGAGGCTACGCATGCTCTCTGGCAGCTCGTTTAGGCCATCGCAGCTCTTGATTTCCAATGACTCCAGTGCTGTCAAGTGCTGCAGCAGCTCCCATTGACATCCAGATCCACACGATCCTGCTTTTTTTTTTTTATGGTCAACGGGGGGGAAACGTTCCCCACCTATCCTGCTTTTGCTGGTGGTGGCATATATAGTTCAAGCTCCTTTAGGCGGCTGAAACTAAAAGAAGACAATCCTGCACTACTTGAAGGCAATGAGGATCCTTGGCCTAGGCCTGGCAGTCCCAGCAGCTGCACGTTGCTCCTAGCCAAACGCAGGCGCTTCAGCGACCAAGGAAAGTATGGCATCACCATCAGTTTGGGACAATCAAATATTCTTAGAACTGATAGATGATCACCAATCTGCAGTTGCCCCTCTTCCACGTCAGCCAAGCTTCCCTCTGTTACCATCCAAACTACACCCAAATTTGGCATTCCATACATATATATCACAGACAGTGAAGGAAATGGACCTCCGCTTATGCTTTTAAGAGCAGCCATTTCTTCGAGCACAAGCGTTTCCAAACAAGGCAACTCTGTTAGCCCCTCCAAACGCTCTAATTTTGGGAAATCTGATAGTATCAACCTGCTCAATAGTCGGAAACGAAACATCCACTTTGTGGATTCCTGACCTGAATAATGGACAATTTTGAGGTTTTTAATTCCAGGCGGTGGTTCCAACCCGTCTAGCTGATTTTCAGAGTTCACCCCCACATCCCTTGCACAATCTAGTCTCAGGTTCTGTAAGTTTGTCTTCTGCTTCAACCATTCCTTGTGTTCAACATCTGGGTCTGTGCCATGTGCAATGCCACAAATAGTTAGTTCCCCACTAATCTTATTAATGTTTTCAAGATCTGATATTTGTGCATAATTTTCATTATCCTCTCCCATAACAAATAGTCCCAACGTTTCAAGTCGAGTAAGCTGTGCAATCCCTTTTGGAATGGCTCGTAACTTTTCACATTCTTTCAGGTTCAGAACAACAAGCTTCTTCAAGTTCCCTATGCCTGCAGGCAACTCAGCCAACCTAGAACAGTACTGAAGGTCCAAACACTCCAGATTTTCCAGTGTGGTGATACTTGATGGTAGCATCTCAATTATGGTATGACCTAGCCTCAATACCCTTAGCCTTCTATTTCTGCTGATAGAGCTTGGTAAAGTTGCAACTTTCAGACAACTAGAAAGGTCTATGCTAGAAATCATGGCACAGTTGCCAATAGAATCTGGCAAACCTGTTAGACTCCGACTGTATGAAAAGTTGACCACTCTCAACTTCTGCAGCTTACCAATGGATTCAGGTAACTTGACAAGGTCACTTGATGTTACATGAAGAGCTTGCAGACTCCAAATTTCTGAAATAACCTCAGGAAGTGTTTCATGTTTCAATTCTGAAATGTTAAGGTACCTTAGATTTTTGGTCTGTAGTACGGCTCTTAGATTTTTGGTCTGTAGTATGGCTGTCAGTGCAGATGTATGCATATCTTCCACAGTGAAACTGCGTAAGTGTTTTGCATTCTTCAATGCCTTTCCAAATATGAAACTATCATTTTTAGCAATATACATAGCACGTGCCTTTTGAAATGTATTTTTGGGTGGAATATGTCTTGTCTGTTCCATCATAGAAAAATACCTGCAAGTCTTTGTGAAATTGGTTGCCTTCTCTGGCACAGCAAGTGAAATCTCATCACCCAAAATGAATCGGGCAAGATCATGCACCAAATCATGCATCTTACACCTTACTCTTCCATCCCATGTTTCCTTCACATCTTGTATGAAATACATTTGCACAAGATGATTAAAGTAGTCATCACCAATATATTCCAAGTAGTTAACACTGCTTTCTGGGATCATATCATGAGCAATCAATTGGTCTTTATCAATCAAGTGACCTTTGGGAAAAATTGAACATATTGTGAAACACTGCCTTAGATGAGATGGCAAGTTAAAATAGCTCAACCGCAAGCAAGCAGATACTTGACGTTCTTTATCATCGACATCTAATAAATTATTATCTTTTATGGCACGCCATTGTTCTACTCGTTTCTTGTCACGGAGAACGCCTGCAAGAACTTTAATTGGTAGCGGCAACCCACCACACTTGTTCACAATCTCTTTCCCAACTTCTTGAAATTCAGAGTCCAAATCTTTCACAGCATTGCCGAAGCTTTGCTGAAACACTTGCCAGCTGTAATCCTTAGATAACAATGGCAAGTCAATTACTGCTGTCGACTCGACTGTTGTAGCAACATTTCTACTACGAGTAGTGAGTAGAATCCTGCTTCCTGACGAGCCATTCTTCAAATATACCATTAACTGTTGCCATTTATTACAGTCTTCAACCCAAACATCATCCAATACAAGCAGAAACCTCCTGTTGGCCAACCTGTCTGATATTCTATTGACGATATTCATCAAGGGAAGTCCTTCGGATCTCTCATCAGAAATAGCTTCAAATAGCTTCTTGAGAATTTTTCCAAGTTGAAATTTCTCCTGTGACACATGAACCCATAGTTTAGCTGTAAAATTATTATTCTCCATAGTTTCAAGTTTTTTGAAAACCAACTGAGCCAGGGTAGTTTTCCCGGAGCCACCAAGTCCAACTATTGAAACTACCTTGATTCTCTGTTGGTCATCATCCTTTAGCAGCTCAGATATTATATCATCCGTCTCTTGATCTCTTCCAATTACTGCTGCCTCATCCACAATGGGCAATGTTTCCTTGTTCACAACTGTATTGTTCATATAGCTTCTAGTATCACGGCCAACAACTGTATTCAAAACAGCTATTTGCTTAGCAATGTCATCAAAGGTCTTCTTGATTTTCTTTATCTTTTTGGCAGCCTTGCATTGAAATACAAGTGATTTTGGTTTTGTGCACAGGTATCTGGACACAAAACCACCATCACCATCAGCTTCTTGTTTTTCAGCCTTCAGTTGGAACTCATCCACAACATCATCAACCTCATAAACAGCTTCTTTCAACTTTTTCAGAAATGGAGCATCCCCTATAGATCTGTCTTCTGCTGCTTCCAGCCGGCTAGTGATCTCCTGAGCTAGATCTTGGAGTTCCCGGAGGTCCTCTTTCACACCCACTATAGAGCTATACTCTTTGGTGACCAGTGGAGCTAACTTGTTGCACACAAGCTTCAACGTTCCAGATACTGCTGCAGACACTGCAGCAGCTTCCATACCAACCACGTTTCTGTGAGCACCTTCTTTCGCCCAGATTTCCTATAACTCATTTTTTTTTAAAAAAAAAATAAGCAGGCATTTTGTGTGAAGCAAAAGAGTCATACAACGCAAGCACTTTCTTGTGCAATTATCTGTTTTCCATATATATCTGACCTGCGCAAACAAATGTAGCCGACACTTGTAGCCTCTTGATTGTTGAATGCTGATGAAGTGCTTCTTAATTAATTTGCAGCCAGAGCTTTAGAGCCTTCTTATCCCTGCCGTCACAAGGAGCCAAAAGGGGAAGATATCAATTGGATTGTCACGAACACTTGGTGGTAGCAGTAAAGAAAGGGAGAGCCTAGCGAGTTGAAGAAACATAAACTAGCCCAGCCTTGCATCAGTAAAGAAAGGGAGAGCCTAGCGAGGTGAAAAAGTTAACAAGGGTGCGAACACATGGTTTTTACGTAACCATTGTGGAGTACCCTTGTTGTGTGATGAGCGATTGTCAACATGCCAACATTTTGGTGGGTTGTTGGTTCGGTGGTTCTACTGATATCCTGGCACAGGGTTATGTGTCGAAACGGTGTC
>Ga0182004_10001517_pt1 | contig 17109 bp, 20 predicted proteins | sample Sormic07211540_1_FD_120479 | JGI IMG/M metagenome (GOLD analysis project Ga0182004, IMG submission 120479) | Endophyte microbial communities from Sorghum bicolor roots, Mead, Nebraska, USA - 072115-40_1 MetaG | ecosystem: Host-associated > Plants > Roots > Unclassified | place: USA: Nebraska...
ATACTAACGTGATGCTTTTCACTAGTCATTTAGGACATTACAGAGTACTTTTTAAATTCATCTTTGGCTGCTGGCCGTTCGGAGGGTGACCGTTCTCTCTCCTGAGTCCTGACCATCCTTTATCGTCTTAGCTGTTCGTTGTTCCTGAGCCTTTGTGTTCCTCGGACCGTCAAACAACAGCGTGCATGGCGGGCGTGCGAGCGGTGTGACTGGTGTGAGCTCTAGGGGTGGCGGCGGGGCGTGTGAGTGGAGGGGTCGGCGTGAGCGCGAGTGGCCGTGGCAGCATCATGGGCGACCGAGCGCGCGAGCAGCCACTGACTTTGACGATGAGCACAAGCGGCGAGGCTCGACTGCCCGGGCGTGACGAGCGAGCGATAAGATTTCCCTTGGTTTCGATTGGATTCATTTTTTCCTACGTTTTGTACAAGATAGGAATCCTTTCCTGTGGAATGGTATGCATGATTCCTCCATTCCGAACGCTGAAACTGCTTTCCTTTCCTCTGTTTCAAATTCCTATACTTTTCCTTTGAATTTCCTTCAATCCAAACAGGCCCTTATCAATTACTCGGAATGAGACTACTTATCAGTTATCATGGGCACAACAAATTTGCACCCTCCTCGTCTAGCATCTACATTCCTTCCTTCTTTTTTTTTAAAAAAATGAACAAGTAATTCAGAAGCAGGTAGCATCCACGGCAACAACTGAAATCTAATCGATAATTCCACCATAACCACCAGAGCCCAGATGCGTGACCACCACAGAACCCCGTCAGAGGGCCGAAATCTCTGCTCTTCTGCATCGCAAAGCCACACCTTGTACTCTACCCAGACACTGGATAGTGCCAAGCATCCACAACTACAAGCACACGCACTCCCAGCTATCTAACCCTAATCCCTAGAGACAAACGAGAAATAAAGCAAGACCGCGCGGGGTACAGGGTACTAGCACCCAGGCCCCGCAAAAACGTTCTTCCCTGTTGCAAGAAGATCGCTAGCGAGCCCAAACGACACCGCGATTCCGCTCGAATCGGAGGCCACGACCGCGGCCTCAAATTTTCGAGGGAGGGGGGAAGGGAGAGTACCTCCGTCATGGCGGCGGGCAGGGGATCCGCTAGAAGGGGACACGGGGCTTCGCCCTTGCGGCGGGAGATCGCCGGCGCAGCCGAGGAGGGTGCGGATTTGACGCGGCTGGAGGGGGCGGCCGGAGGCGGTAGGCGCGTTCGCCCCCAAGAGCAAGAGGTTTCTGCCGAGTGCGAAGTACGAACACGAACAGTCGGCTGGCCGTACGGGACGGAGTTCGGCTTCGGCCTTCGGAATTTGGGCTTCTCACAGTCAGCCAAAACTGACCAACTGAAATCATCAGATGTTTAATGGTGTTCTAACTTCTAATTGTTAATAATAGAAATTTGAGAAAAAACCTTCCAACAATATTTTTAATCATTTGTTCAAATAGTCATTCTCTATTTCAAATTTTTTGCTAGCCAAGATAAAGAACAACATAACTCTCTAGAGTGTGTACAAGATATTAAAATTTTGTTGAAGACGTGGAAAGATATAGAAAATGATTTTTATTTAAGTGACTATCCATTTAGAAAGTCTGTTCTAGGAGTCTTGGGATTGTTTCATGAACTCTGCTTTACAAACTCCATCGTAGAGCAACTTCGTAAAAAACTAGAGTTTATCCTTTTTTCCTTGAACAGAAGGCGTAGAGCTGAAATCATTTCACAACTCTACATCGTATATCTTGCATGGGTGAATACAGACTAAGTGGATGCATTATTGAAAAAGAATATTGTTTGGTTGACTAAATTTGATTATATGTATGGGCGGATACGAAGACTTCTTTCAGATGCTAGGGAAACTCATTTCTCCTATTCACCAGGAATAAGAATATATTTTTGCATCCGCTTATGCAGGATGCATTTACTCAGCAGAACCAAACAAATTTCTTTCTCAAATCAAGTATCATTCCTATATATCGGATTCCTAAAAATTATATCTGGCCATACAGACTTACAGTCTTGACTAGGGATATATATAACCAAACAAGTTCTTAATATCTTGTGACTTCAAATAGATCATATCTATCGGCTCATCAACTTTTATCTTATACGTGTACTAGTCGTTTTATCTTTTTAAAATATATTAGTATTTATTATATTTATATAAAGAACGGCGTTATTCATTAGCTGCACGAAATATTTGCCACCTTTACGTTATATCTGCCAATTTATTTTGAAACAAACACCATTTATTGTTCTTTTAGAATCAAGCATTATCAGTTGATTTTGCATGATCAAGTTTAAGTGCCTCGCTTGTAATCTATAAGAATATCAACCGTATATATAGAAATCGTCTACAACTATCCTCTCGTTTTGGTCACTTCTCAACATAGCTAATGCTTGCAGGGCACATTTGGTTGGAGACTAGGAGGAGCCAAGCCAAACTTGGTCTATTTAACACTACAAGAGAAGTATTATTAGGCATGTACAGAAACATGGCATTCACGAGCACAATACGTGTCCTTGGTCACCGCGCTACTGAACCATCCGCGTACTGATCTCCCTATATGACTATCTTATGTCTATGAGCACGAGACAACCATTACTCTCGACAAAATCCTCAACTGCCACCAAACAGAATTTAGCCACTACCACTGCTCTTCTAAGGGCGTCCCCCAAACTCATAGCAATCCATGTCATCGTTTTTCCTAGGTGGAAGAGAGATGAAAAAGAGAAGAGACTATCTCTTATCTTAACACCTATCTCGCTCAGAAAACTGAGGTAGTCTGTGAGCCTGCTAAGACTGAGAGAGACAGGAGAGAAAATATAGAATAAAATATCATTTATATGTAGGGTTTACATAATGAAGTGGCAATGACCTGGCTTATATAAGCTAACAGCTGACTTAACCGTTGAAGATGCCCTAACTGAATTGTCCTTGACCAACTCAAAACCGTTAGCACAGTGCACCGTGCACACGTCCAAACCATCACCAAATGACGCAGCACACGATGACGCTCTATGAAACATCCCTCCAATGACGATGTCTCTCACGACCCTCCAATGCGGATGTCGCTGCGCAGCGGTCACGGTCATTCGCTCACTGCTAGTCACCATCACACCCATCACCACCCTTGTCAAAATGTCGATTCTGTCGTCTAATTTTACAACTTTATTATCATAATTTGAGTTTGATTTTATGATTCTAGTTAATAGTCTATATTTACATAAGATTTTTATGTTCACCATTATGTGATTTCGATCTAAATCTTACATAAAGATCTCCAATTCAACTGACGATCTGCAATTTTCATTCGCTCATTATGTGACCGCGCCTCCAAATCACGCCGTGGCACTGCCCTGACCGCCATACAAGCACGGCTGCCAGATGCCGTCTCGCCCACGCGGTCACGCAGATCTAGAGGCTGCTGCACAATCTGGGCCGTTGCATGCTGTTTCCCAGATGGCATAACAGTATCGTTACAGGGCAAAATGAGATTTCGATCAACCCTCCAAAATAAGATGAAGTCGTATTCCTATAAGAATCTACAATGGCCAATGTACAAAACATGTAACCGGGTAATACAAAACTTCCAACCGGACACCACTCTTCAAGAGATCAATCGAAGTTCTCAATCTTGATTGGAGTTATATCGTCTGCCACCTCAAATTTCCCAACTAGTCTCGCAAAGAACACCATCATTTGCTCCAAGGTGAACTTGATGTTCTCGGCCTGTTCAAAATCGAGAAAGAAGTTACAAAATCCATGCAGGTTGACAGTGTCGAAGGCGCTGAAAGTCTGGAACATAGGTATACAGTGAGGTAACAACCTTGCGGAACCCATGCTGCTCTCCTTCATATTCCACCAAAGCAACAGGCAAACCTTTCTCTTTCAAGGCATTGTATATTTTGCGTGCCTGATCTGGTGGCACAACCTGGAAAACATTAAAGCAGTTGACAAATTATGCTTACAAACAACGATATACCACCTAGTAATGCAGCTATGATAAATATTACAGTTCATGGTCAGCAAATACCTTATCCTCTAACCCTTGAAACAAAATGACTGGACACGTAAACTGGTTGACAAAGTTGATTGGTGATCTCTCATAGTAAGCTCTTTCATTTCCTAAGGGAACGAATGGGATGAATAAGTAGATGTAAATCAGAGCAGGAAACTGAGTTAACATCTTCAAAAAGAAATGATAATACTGTATCTTACCTACAAGATTGTCCATATAATGGGACTCAAATTTGTGCGTCTCTGCTCTCAACAGAGTCAAGTCCCCAACCTAATCATTGATTGGTAACACCACAATACAGTTAGTTACTATGGTCGTTTACATAAAAATAAGGCCAAAATTACATAGCCATAGCAATCAAGCAAATCTAAAACATACATAGCAATCAGAATAGAATAAATACAAATATCTGCCACGTATTTATGGCAAACACAATAGTAGGATTCTAGAAATCTAAAACTTACACCATACAGAGAAGCTCCAGCCTTGAACATGTCTCTGAATGCTAGTGAAGCTAAAGTAGTGTATCCACCTGCTGATCTACCAGTAATACAAAGGCGTTGCCCATCTACTTTCCCACTCTCCACCTTAATACGAAAAGAATCAAACATTAAGGTGAATTCTTATCACCTCCAAAGTTAAATGCCAATTCAACATTAGAATTATTGCTCAAAGGATGTACAAGGAATCTCGCACAGCTGCAACAATCATCAACATCGACAATACCCCATTTGTCCAATAGTCTCTCCCGATACTCTCTTCCATAACCTTCAGTTTATAAGTTGACGAAGTTCAACATTATTGAATGTCCTGGAGTATCACTATACATGAAGGGTTTAACCTAAACAATCAAAGTTAAGGACAAACCAGTGCTTCCTCCATAGTTGACATCCACATATGCCCAACCTCTACTTGTCCAATACTGGACATTGAGGTCCAGAATAGCACGTGTTTCAGCAGTAGGTCCTCCTGAAAATGTAGAGTGTTAAAGCATTCTGTGATTTTCATCTGAAAAGAAAGAATCCAAGCAAAAACCATTTATTTTAGTTAAATCTAACAAAACACTTAAGCATTCCAAGGCATCAAAAGGTTTGAATAACTCACCATGTGTTTTGACAAGCAACGGAGGTTTTTCATCAGCCAAACCTTGAAAATTGGGATTTGACGGTGGGTAGAAATAGGCATAAGCTTTCTGGCCAGGTTTGGATGTAGGGAACTCAACAAGTTCTGGTGTGCTGAAGAAAGGTCTATATTGTACGAGGTCTGGTGAGGAGGACCAGACTATTGAGAAATTGACTACTTTTGTTTTGCTCTCATTTAATGTCACCTGGAGGAAACAATCGATGCATCAATTGAAAGAACACACAAAATTGCACATCAGCGACATATGAACAAAATTGTGAATCTGATGTCTATAAACCTTAGCAATTGACCGTGGAATACTTGCAGAAGCACCTCCAACATAGAAGTAATCATCTGCAGCAACCTGCCAGATCAAGCAAGTAACAAGCCAATATAAGTCACGAAAACAAACATATACACCTCAAGTTTTCAAAGTGGCAATGAAGATTTTCAGATTTTGTCACGTACCACATCAGATAAATCAGAGAAAGGGGTGTCAAGCAATGAAACAGAAGCTGAATCACAATCAAGCACACCAAGATGTGACCTTCCTTGCTGCCTGCAAGGCACAGTTATTGTGATGGTACATGAAGATGTTTCACAAACAGAAACAACATAGAATTTTTTTCTTCAATATTATAGATACCTATAACTGAAAACAATGTGGTTGCTGTTTCCAAGAAAATCATATGAGCTGATGCCAAAAACCCACAATGGAGTTGTAAATTCAGCGTCTAGTGAATACACTGGAACAATCTCATTGGTTTGTTCAACCTGATGACAAAGTAGCATACTGAGATTACATGACAAATACAGTTCAGATGATGAATTCAGATAGAAAAAAGGAACATAATAACAACATGTTTAGCTCATTCATGAGTGGCACGGGTTATGAACTCTGAATTTATTACTAATCTCAGTTAAATTGTGTGGCCAAAATACAGTTACAACACTGTCAGAAAAGCTCAAGAGTTGAGAGAAAACTGCTTACCCATTTATAAATGTTCCAAAATCCACTCCCTCTGTCAGTAACAAAAAACAGTTCTCCTGCAAGTTGAATGTTTTAGATGAACTATAGTATAAGGTTAGTAGCCACAATATTGTACAAGAAAAATATCGTAATCGCCTACCGATGTTCTATATGATATAATTAGTTATTCACTAAGCAGTGTGAATTGCAGATAACAAAAGTGCAAAGACCACTCAAATAGCAATGCATCATCCAACTGATTAATAACAAAGGCCCTTCCATTTCTTCTAAGAATAAGTAAGTTATGTACTCCCTCAATTACAAATTGTAAGTCGTTCTAGCTTTTCTAGATACATAACTTTTACTATGTATCTAGAGTAGACATAATGGATATCTAGCAGGGGCGAATCTATGTTACGCAGTTGGGGTCAGCCACTTCGTGCCAGCTCTCGTAGCATGCAGATTTCGGCCAGCCTAGACCCCGGTAAAAAAAATGTTTGATCCTGGCAGACCTAGACGGTAGGTGCCTAGGAGCCCAGTGCAGCAGGCTTGCGACGCAAATATGCAAGCTGCATGGACCAAAGGGAATTGGCATGCCCAGTAGGCTCGGTCTTTTTGCCTTCATGAATGTGCAGCACAGAGCACAGCTGGAACCCAAAACACTTGGACTTCAGCCTTTGCACTGATAGAGGATTACTCTCCTGGACTCCAAAGTCCAAACAACATTACATGCAAATTATAAACTATTTGTCCCCTTTTGTATGTTTGCTTTTCGAGAGTGTGTTTCAATGAACTGGATGCCAGACTAAAATAACGAATCGGTAAGAGCATAATTCATGTAGAGATCAAAATAAAAAAAGATATATCTCTAAGAAAATTATACTATATTGCTTGGTACTCTTTCCAGGTACTGTTTCACCTAGCCGAGCAAGAAATTGGACACTGCTAGCTGTTTGGTTGGTGTGCCTTGCTTGCCTTGATTCCTATGTCGGCAAGGTTTTCCTTGCTGCCCCAGGAGAGCCAAAATGGCTGGCCCGGACTAGCAAGCATAACTTCCAAGCACACCCCCAGTAATTTCAGAGGTCGGCAAGGGCAGCGCAACCATGGCGGTTCTGAAGATGAGGGTGACTATATTGACAATTGCTTAAATCAATTTATTGATTTTTAACTTATATAAGTTAGAGGGTGTTTTAATAGGTAAATTCTAAATCACTTTTGTCGCTGATTAAATTCCAAGAATTCTTTTGAGTTGAGGTTTTTTAAATTTTAGAGTTCCATAGAGGTGGTTGTCGCACCCAATGATTACAATTTAACACAACTAAACGAACATGGTAGTGAGAGTAATATTATCCATAGTACTGTGCTATTATATCATCAGTTATATCCATAGTACTCACTTCATTTCAAATTATAAGATGGTTTAGTTTTTTTTAATACATTGCTTTTACTATGTGTGTATCTAAGTGCATAGAAAAAAATATGTATCTATAAAATCCAAAACGTCTTATAATTTGGCATGGAAGGAGTATTATATTATCACAAGCTAAGAGTTAGTATTGTGTTTGAATCGACCCCGGCAATATTTTATCCTGGCTTCGCCCCTGATCTCTAGGCATGACGCAAAAGCTATGTGTACCTAGAAAAACCAAAACCACTTATAATTTGGATGGAGGGAGTATTCATTTATATCATGGACATGGACCACACAAATACATTTTATTTGGAACAAAGGAAGCTCAAGGAAATGTTGAATGTCCCAATGATGCAAGACTAACATAAACAAGCAACATAAAACTTCAATAGAACATAATGAGATCCCATTTTTAATACACAGTGTGAACAAAGAATACGAGTATGTTAAAGCTTGAAACTATAAAATTTTGAAGTACTTTCCAATAAAAAGAGATACTTAGCTGATGTTATTATCACTGAACCATACCGATAATTAGCATTTTTACAATAATCAGGTGTACGCATTTTTACAATAATCAGGTGTACATACAATTATACAAATACAGCAGAAAAGAGGATACCTTTGGGAGACCATTTAGGTTCACTAGGAGATTCAACCAGCAGTGGATTGCCACCGGCAATACAGACCCGTTTGGTCAAGTCTCTGCAGACACAAAAATACATGGGTCTAAATCAGCAAAGTTGGAAAGGGGAATTCAGCTATATGGACATGTTCAGTGCTGTACAAAAGTATCATAGTACCATGCTGTAAGCTCAAAATAACAGCGTGACATAATCTCTATGGTACTTGGCTGCCTACTAGCAATTCAGTGTTTGCCTATGCAACCTTCAAGTCCAATCAAACTGACAGGGAAAATTGGAGGAAATACCTGGTTTTCTACAGCTACTCTCGAAATGTGTTGTATTAACTACAATGTGATTTATTATCTTTTAGATATTTAATATATGATGATGAAATGGCCCTTTAGGGGCATTAGAAGCTGTTATCAAAATCCTTGTGCATATTCATCAAGATAGTGCTGTGGATATGCATGAACACCATCCTGACATATATCACCTAGTCGCGCAGTTTATTTGATGCAGACAAGATAGTGCTTTTTGTTAGAGTAAATAGGAATAGTACCATATTGTATACCCACATAAGGTGTTAGTCCTATGTACCCTATATAATCAGCCCATGTGGCCCAATGCAATATATCAAATATTCCACCAATTATATTCTCCTTCATGGTATCATTCGCCTAGGTTTAGATTCTAACCCTAGCCGCCGCCGCTTCCGCACTGCACGCCCCCGGGGAGAGGTCGATCTCCGCCGGGGGCAGCGCCCCTCTTTAGGGGCCCGATCCTATTGATCCGGCTACCATCGTCGTCGTCGCACAGTAGATCGGGATCTCCCCTACGTCATCGCCAGGTTGCCGCCACCGCCTCATCCCCGGGCTCACCGCCGGTTGTCGCCATCAACACCTGATCTTCATCGCATGGAGGCAGATGGATCTCACCCCGTCCCGTGTCGCCGTGGTGGCGGCCAGGCCCGGCCACACGCCTCGACCCTTCGCTGCCATGGAGGCAGCCAAATCTGGCGTGTCGCTGTTGCCGGGAGGATCTGCCCATCTCCACCTCGTCGATCTGCGTTGGCGCCTTCGACCCCGCATGTTCGTGACCCGCCGTGTGCCTTGCGCCGCCCGATCAGGACGCACCACCACCGTCGTGTCATCTTGCTAGGTACACCCGATCTGCTGTTGTTGTATCTTTTGGTTTGCCCGATCACTGATTGGGATTGAGTCGCCCACCGCCCGTCGACCTCGCGCGCTCCGAATACTACGTGCGATGTTGTGTCGCCTCATCAGGCCACAACACCGTTGTCCGTGTGTACGCTTCGCCATTGCATCTCCATCGCCGACATATGTGCATCGATGACTGTGCTGTGCAATCCTTGCTGCGCCATCCGTCTGCACAAGGTCTTCGTCCTGCTGATTGGGTCTTCGTCATCGAGCTGCCACTACCCGCAAGGTCTTCGTCCTACTGATTGGGTCTTCGTCATCGAGCTGCCACTACCCGCATCGTCGTTGAGACCTACTCGTCGATGCGTCTTCTCCTGCATTGCTTCTTCTTCGTCCAGCACAACCACACAGTTGGGGCCCTCTCCCTTGTACGTTTGGTATTGGCAACACCAACGCATGCTTTCGTCCCCGACACGTTGTTGGATCTGGCAAATCCAGTTGCGCCTCGGCGCTCGGGCGGCTTGACTGCATCGACTTCGGCATCGACACTCCCGTTCCTACCCCGTCTGCCTTGATTGCGTCGTCGCCTTTCTTCTACGACAGTCCTGACTGCGTCGACTTCGGCATCACCCCCTCCCACGACGACTGCCTTGACGCGTCTCCGTCATTACCATGGCGCCCCTTGTGTGCCTGCAGCTCCATCGACAAGCAACCCAACCACAACTACGTCGACCTCGGCCATCTTTAGCACGACTTCTTCGACCACGGCTATTGTGCCCTTACGCTCGGCTACCTCGACATCGGCACAAAGGGCTACCGCCTTGCATGAGGACTCATTGGCTTCTTCTCCAGCCACAGCATACACGGCGCATCAACTGTTATGACTATGGGGGATGTTACTTATCAGCTTCTTCTCTAGTCTTACCGTCTGTAGCGCTCCCGCTGTGACTGCGGGGGGATGTTAGAGTAAATAGGAATAGTACCATATTGTGTACCCACATAAGGTGTTAGTCCTATGTACCCTATATAATCAGCCCATGAGGCCCAATGCAATACATCAAATATTCCACCAATTATATTCTCCTTCACTTTTATTCACAATATAAGAAAAGAAATGACTTGTTCTAATATGTTCATTCACAAGATAATTACAATTACCCGTTCTCAGCAAAGTAACCAACCCAGAGCTCTGATTTATCCCAGGGCATGTTTGGATGGCTCCATTCAATCCATGCCATCCGCTTTTTACTTTGATCAATGCGAGGAAATGCATAGAAATCATTGCCACTGATCAGCACCTTTGGTTCTTCAATACAGAAATATGTAAGTGTTGTGAAGGAAAGATGGATAAACATCAAAAAAGCATAGATCTAATTTGGTAATGTGGTAACATTCTCTGGAAATATTACCATGAACATCACTGCCACTCAAGTCTACAGCAGCAATTGTTGTGGTGGGATTCAAGCTATCCTTTCGACGATCTATCAAAATATATGAGCATGTTAGAAGTTTGTTGTGCAACTATATATATTAGAACCAAATCATAGGTCAAGTACCTTCCATCACAGTAACATAACGGCTGAAGTGAGGATCAAATACACCATCAGCATAACTGACACTCGGAGCACCATAATCGGGTGTAAGAGGCACAGGTGGAGCACCAACTGATAAGGTAAACAAGCATGCACGATTAGAAATAATGCAAATAGTAAGCATACATACATCGCAGATTGCCCAAAAGAACATGAAAAACATAGTAAGCATTATTTGGTCAAAGGTGCCAGGTACTAAAAACGGATAGACTAGTATGTGGTGGGATATAAATTTGCAACAAGTAAATAACACATACTTACAATTTCTAAGTTTTTAATGAACATCAATTATATAATGTTAGTTTTAACCAAGTCTCAACAATAAGACCATAGCAGCCTACTTAGTACTTACTTCCTATTGTTTGCTTGTATAGACGTTGATCCTTGTAATTTGAGAACACAACAACACTCTTGTCAACTGCAAATGCACCACCTCCATATTCTTGAGCCAGGGTGCGTGCTGCAAATTCCTGAGGTATGACATCCACAGGATTATCTTCCTCCTTTACAATAACCATACGCCTGAATACAGATTTAGTTCAATATGATCAGGGGCAGATCTATAAAAATATGTTAGGAGGGGCTTGTTCCATTATCTTCTACCTCTAGCCCCTCCTTCCAAGCTTCTATGGCTACAAATTTGAGAACCGGTCCCTCTGTCCCAAAATAGTTGACACTTTAGCGAGGGGCGGATCCAGGACCCGGGCTGGGGGGGGGGGCTGTAGCCCAGGGCGCAGCCCAAATTTATTACAAGCAGGTCTTCGGCAGACCACGGAAATCCCCAACGTTCAGCCCAAGATAGCCCTTCCTACAGCCAGCCCAAGCAGCCCTTTACTAATTAGCCCCCCTGTATGGTGTTTCTAGATCCACCCCTGACTTTAGCTATGAATCTGAACAAAAGTTCGTCCAGATTCATAAGTGTCAACTATTTTTGGGACAGGGAGTACAGAGGAGTTGAATGTACTGCACTACTAAGCAGATAACCGATATGGGCACAAATGGAAGCAACAAACATTCAATGATTGCCGGTAGTAATATTCTGAAAATATGCTCCATTATACAGCAACATTCTTGCGGCATCATGTTGATTAGCATGCGAGTGCTCAGACATGCAGAGTGCAGAAATAAAATGTAATATAATCCTGATTCTCAAATTACACAATTATAGATCACCAGTTACCATCCACTAAGCAGAACACCAAAAAACTAGATAATGAACTTTACACAATTATTATAGATCATGTCTAATCCAACATACAGCTGTTCAAAGCCGCAAGCCACAAATGCGGAACTCTTTCATGTTTCATGGGGTTTAATCAGTAACAATGCTTTCTATTCCCGTGCAAGGGCTGGGCGCCTGGCCACTTAAGCAGGTTGGGCAAGGTCACTTAAGCAAGTTGGGTTTAATAATAAAAATATGTTACTAAAACCTAGCAAGTACCAACACTAAAAATTATCGCGTGCGCGTCCAATGTCAACGCCTAGGCCACTAAACCTCGGAAGCGGATTTCATTTACCCTTTCTCCTCGGGGCGGCCCTCGATCCAGAGAAGGCGCCCATCCCCAGCGAGGGCGATACCGCCGAGACGCCTATCCGCGCCGGAGACGACGTCCGCAGTGATGGGCGACCTCCAAGACCCGTACGGCGCCACCGCAGGCTTCTCGCCGCCGGCCGCCGCCGCTGCAGCGGGCGGCGCGGAGGAGGCGGCTGAAGAGGAGGACATGCGGGGCTGCGAGGGATGCGCTCGCCGGTTGCTGAAGCTGGGGAGAGTGCGGTGGAGAAGGTGGGCCGGGGCGGAGGTGGGGCTGCGCACGGGCGAGAAGATGGAGGCGAGCCGTGTCGCCATTTGCGGGGTGCGGGGTTCTGTTTTATATGTGGTTTTTGTGGGGTTTTTCCCCTCTTCTCACAGGTAGCGGCGGACCGGTCAGGAGTTCAGGACTTGCAGGCTCATCCAGTCTCTCTCTCTCTCTCAAAAAAAAGGACTGCATATCATTGGAATTTTATCAGCTCATTTTTCAATACACATTTTTCTTCAAATACATTTCTACCTTTCACTTCTCTTTAGCTCTATTAAATAGACTTTTGCTATACATTATATACTACTAGTAAAAGCATCGTATCTTAAAAAAACCCAAAATATTTTATAATTTAGAGCAAAGGGGGTTATAAATCGTGTTGAGGCATGATTGATGAGCTAGTCATGTCTAAAGCATCTTTAAGAATACTCTATTTCGGTTCCCAATTCTTGGTTTTTAACAAGATGAAAAAAATCACCTCTCTAATCCATGCTCCTAAAATTTACATACTTTGAAAATCTTCTCATGTCACATGTAACTTTACATATAGTAGTAGCGGTTGCGCAGACCCGGTACGTATCGGTTAATCTAAAGGTGAAAGAGTATGACAAAGAATAAGAAGTAGAAAAAAAACTCCTGATACAAATGTACCAGAAAAAAATAAGTGGCTGCGATAGAATAGTATAGAATTCTGACATTAAATTATCTTCTATGTTTTAAGAGTGGACTCAAGTTTAGGAGGTGATGTTCGGATAATAATTAGCAGACTAAACATAAGTTAATTATAAAACTAATTACAAAAACCATGACTAATTTACGAGATAAATCTGTTAATCTGAATTAATCTATCATTAACACATGTTTACTCTAACACTATATTATCAAATTATAAACTAATTAGGCTTAATAGATTCATCTCACAAATTAGTCTCAATCTATACAATTAATTTTATAATTAATCTATGTTTAATACTTCAAATTAATATCAAACATCCGATGTGACACAGACTAGACTTTAGGAGAGGGGAACCAAACACCCCTGTGCTTCTTTTTTCCTACCAATATATTTTTAGGAGTTGTAAAACTACATGTTTTTAGAGAAAAAAACAGGATACTGGACGTTTGAAAAACTAAACCATGGCCAGTCAATGCTACTACCATTTGTCTCCTCGCACGTAACGGATCGTGGAGCCTGAAAACAGAGTAACAGACCAACACCAGGAAAGCTTTGCTTCAATTGTTGCTCGTAATGACATTCACTTGAACTTATCAGCTGAATCTACTAGTCATTCAACAGTGTTTTTCTCTCGCAACGAATCAGCGAACAATACTTTCTGTCATGGCTTATCAACCAAACGAACAAGACAAATATTTCAATTGAAAGAACAGCTGGGCAAATCTGCCCAAGAGGTGCACCAAGTTGCATCTAAGCTGATCAGTTCAGCAGTTGATAGCAGGTAAACAGAAAATAAGGACTGGTGCCGTTTGAAACGTTTACAAGGACTAATCAAAGTTTTCAATCTTGATTGGAGTTATGTCATCAGCCACCTTGAACTTTCCCACTAATCTTGCCAGGAACACCATCTCCTGCTCCAAGGTAAATTTGATGTTCTCAGCCTGTTCAAAGGAATGCCCGTCAGGTATGAGCTATCTGCAGTTTACACTATGCAAATTCGAGTTCGTCCTATACTAATTAAGATGCTTAACTTGATTGAGAACAACAGCAGATAGTGAGTTTTCATATTAGGTAGTTGACTAAGTAATTTCTTGCTTATACTAAAAATGTGACACTTAAAAAAGATGCGGTCCCTAAGGATTAAAGAGTGATCACTGGACCTTGCGGAAACCATGTTGTTCCCCTTCGTACTCAACCAAAGCAACGGGAAGGCCCTTGTCCTTTATGGCCTTGTATATTTTTGTTGCCTGATCTGGTGATACAACCTGATATCAAAGTGAAAGCCAGTAAATTGAAATGGATAGCTTCAGGTTCATGATATGAAGCTAAGAACTGGCACGGCGTAGTTTGTTCCTAGTCGATCCTAATTTCCTCAGTCATGGTTAATGGTTTGGAGTTTATTCATCGATAGCTAGTGTCCTTTTCATACTGTTAGGTTTAGTCCCACATCGGTAATGATGATGGGAGAGCACAACATATAAGGCGGGGGCAGCCCTCAACTAGTCTTTTGGGTAAATTTAGGCCTAAGGCTTTATATGTTGTGGGCTCCAATAGACCTAGGGGCACCGGCTTGTGAGTATAGCGGGCTGGACCGAATTCTGCTGTGCACTCATATGATAGTTGATCTGTTAAACAGACAGCTTCTTATCTCCTCCTTCCGTCTTTTGCCTTAAGAGACAGGAATACCAAACCATTTAAGGACGTAGCCACGACCTGTGAGCACCCAGGTTCGAGCCAGGGTCGGTGGCCACTCAATTGGAGTCTGTACCAACTGAATATCAAATTAAACCAACTGAATATCAAATTAACATTTATTTCCAGGCATATTCTGAAACTTATCGAAGGTTAGCATATCCTCCACTACACAAGTTCAGGCGTTGTAGGCTTACCGTGTCTTCCAACCCTTGAAACAAAATCACTGGACATGAAAAGTTTTCGACAGAGTTTATTGGAGATCTCTCAAAGTAAGCTTGTTTATTCCCTGAAAGATTGGTGGTACAGTGATGTTAATTGAAACATATAAAAAAAAGATTGCTAGCATGGATGAGTCATGAGTGCAGCATTCCTCACCCACAAGGTTATCAATGTAGTATGCTTCAAACTTGTGCATTCCTGCCCTCAAGGATGCTAGATCAGCTATCTGCTTATTAACAAAGCAGAACCCACATGTATAAGTTCTTAGCTGGTGTTATGCTGAGTCCAAAGAGAGCAATGCATGAGAAATTGAGAACCAAAACTTGCCCCATATAAAGACGAACCAGCCTTGAAGGTTTGTCTGAAAGCAAGGCAGGCTAAAGTTGTGAATCCACCAGCAGATTCTCCAGTTACACAAAGCCGCTGCCCATCCACTCTTCCAGTTTCCACCTTAATAATCAGCATGGTATAAGCACGTTCATTCATACTTCTTAGTATCCACTGTAAATGCTGGCTACATCCTCTACAAAGTTAATGAATTGGATTTGTCAGTCTGAACAAGCCATACCAGGAATGCAGCACAACTGCAGCAATCATTTACATCAACAACACCCCATTGTGCTAAAAGTCTCTCTCGAAATTCTCTTCCATAACCTTCAATAAAGTGAAGGAACATCAATAACTATCACCATCGAAATCCTTGATAATAAATAGATTAAGGTGCTTGCAAAAAAGAGGATGGACATCATCGAATAATTAATACATCAGATCTGGAAGTACGCAGAATGTGGATTTCTTCATCAGATATATAAGCTGAGACAAGAAAGAGCCAAAGACCTGAGCTTCCCCCATAGTTAACATCAACAAATGCCCATCCTCGGCTTGTCCAGTACTGCACACTAAGATCCAGAATCCCTCGTGCTTCATCTGTGGGTCCACCTAAACAATCAAGTGGTATAAAGAAGTTATAATAGCGTTAAGAAGATTTTCCACTCTGTGTTGCTTTGACAAGCAATTGGAGCAAAAGATAACTTCAATGCCTTTAGCAATTCATGGAGTTGGTAAATCAAGTTAGTTGAGACCAATGTATGCCCATCTATCATCAAAGCACACTAAGAGTTTACGTTGACGAAAGACTGAATTAACATATACTTTACTCAAACAAAGAAAAAGACTGCAGTAACAGGAAAACAATTGTCACTCTTATATACTGATTGGAAATATGTACATGAAATCCAACAAAGCATTTTTGCTAATTATTTCTAATGTAACTGAAGTCATGACGATAAATGACATTAAGGACATAAAATGATATGTTTGTTTACCATGAGTTCTGACAAGTAGGGGAGGCTTTTCGTCTGATAAACCTTGGAAAACATTATTATATGGAGCATAAAAATAAGCATATGCATGCTGACCATTGACCACAGTTGGAAACTCCACAAATTCAGGCAAGCTGAAGTATGATTCATATTGTGAAACATCCTCTGAGGAGGACCAAACAATAGAGAAATCAGTTGCCATAGTTCTCTTTTTATCAAGTGTCACCTGGTGGAAAAACAAAGGGTGAAACTCAAATGTACACCACAGGATTCAATGTTAATTGACAGTAGACTATGAGAGATCCAATTAATTAAACCTTTGCTATTGATACTGGAAGAGTAGCAGATGCACCCTCAATATAGAAGGATCCATCTCCAGACACCTAGCAAAATCAGCAAGCTTTAAGATAAAGCATCATGACATCAATAAGTTCAAGCATCAAGTACAAAATCTTACAAAATGATAAATAACAAAATTTAGTTGCTTAAGGTAACTCAT